>Ga0207868_1000142_pt1 | contig 98255 bp, 85 predicted proteins | sample Passage237B_FD_187370 | JGI IMG/M metagenome (GOLD analysis project Ga0207868, IMG submission 187370) | Cellulose adapted compost microbial communities from Newby Island Compost Facility, Milpitas, CA, USA - Passage2 37B (SPAdes) (version 3) ...
TCCTTGCTTCCTGTGTAAGTGATAAAGCAAAAGAAATAAAGCCTGAAATCCCGGTAGCTGTTGCGCCTGCTACCGGGGTATACATTACCAATGAAGGCAATTATACCTGGGGGAATGCTTCGGTGAGTTATTATAATTTTTCGGATCAGCAGGTTACGATCGATGCATTTAAAGCCTCCAATAACCGTTCTCTGGGTGATGTCTGCCAGTCGATGTCTGTAATCAATGGAAAAGCTTATATCGTTGTAAATAATTCCTATAAAATTGAGATTGTAACCCCAGATAGCTTGAAATCTTTAGGGGTGATAAGCGGATTAACGTCTCCAAGGTATATTCTTCCGGTGAGTGAGAATAAGGCTTATGTAACAGATTATAAGCGTAATGCTATTTCTGTCATCGATCTTTTATCAAATACTCTTGTAAAAGAAATTCCCTGTAAGGGCTGGACGGAAGAACTTGTGCTTGCTGCCAATAAGGTGTTTGTGACCAATGTAAGAAAGCAGTATCTGTATGTTGTGGATCCTCTAAACGACCATATTGAGGATAGCATCAAAATTGGACTGAATGCTTATTCGGTTAAAACCGACAAAAACAATAACGTATGGGTACTTGCAGGTAAAAACGGATCGGTTGCTGCCACGCTGCACAGAATTAATCCGGTAAATAATGCAATAGAACAAACATTCACTTTTAGAACATCAGATAATCCATCCACATTAAAAATCAATGGAACAGGAGACACGTTGTATTATTTAAACAAAGGCGTTTGTCGGTTATCGATCGATGATCCAACGTTACCTGAGTCAACCCTGATTCCTCAGGGAAGCAGATTGTTTTATGGGTTGGGTATAGATCCGGCTTCCGGGATTATTTATGTCTCAGATGCAATCGACTATGTTCAGCAGGGCTGGGTTTACCGCTATCTTTCAGACGGAACAGAACTTAACAGTTTTAAAGTAGGGATTACACCGGGCGATTTTTGCTTTTATTAGAAGAAAAAAATAGTAAGGAAAGAGAAGTCGATTGAGTTCATGGTGTGCCTTTGATTGGTAAGGCCTGATCAAGTTATGTTGCGGGGAGTACTATTGGGTTGAATTTGTATTATTTTTTTATTTTTTATTAAAAAATTCATAAAAATTTGTAAATTAACCAATTATAATCCCTCAAAACAATGAAAGTCACAGCCAGAATTCTCCTATTCCTGATTGTTTTTTTTAGTGGCCAATTGCTGAGCGCACAATCCGTTTCTGAAAAAATAACCTCTGAAGTTGTCATGGGAAGCAATGGTGCATTGGAAAATGCTTTTGATGGAGATTTGGAAACATTTTATGCCGCGTCACAAAATAGCGGAGGCTGGGTTGGGCTGGATCTGGGCGAGCAACATGTAATTGAAAAAATAGCGTATTGTCCAAGGAGGAACTACGCTTCCAGGTTAGTTCTTGGAATTTTTGAAGGGGCTAATACTCCTGACTTTGGGGATGCAGTACCGCTTTTAATGATTAAGGAAGTTCCGGAGCAGAATAAACTTACCGAACAGACAGTGCAATGTACCAAAGGGTTTCGGTATATACGCTTTGTAAGTCCTTCAGAGGGAAGATGCAACATTGCTGAAATTGAGTTGTACGGTTTTAAAGGGGAAGGTACAGATGGAGCTTTTTATCAACTCACGAATTTACCAACGATCAGCATTCATACCGCCAATGCCGCAGATATTGTATCAAAGGAATATTATTTAAAGGGGATCGTAACAATAATATCTGAAAATGGTAAGGAGGTGTTTGCCGATAGTCTCGAGATTAAAGGAAGGGGAAATGCCAGTTGGGATTTTCCAAAGAAACCTTATCGAATGAAGCTTTTCAATAAAGCGTCTTTGCTTGGGTTGCCAGCCAAAGAAAAAAACTGGACCTTAATAAGCAACTATGGGGATAAAACCCTGATGAGAAACTTACTGGCCTTTGATTTGAGTAAACGCCTGCAGCTTGATTATACTCCTGCGGGAAAGCCAGTAGATGTGATACTGAATGGTGAATACAAAGGGACGTATCAGTTATGTGATCAGATTGAAGTAGCTAAGAATCGTGTCAATATTGAAAAAATGAAACCCGAAGATGTTTCATTTCCCGAATTATCAGGTGGATACCTGTTGGAAATTGACGGATATGCCCAGCAGGAAATTTCCTGGTTTCGTTCTTCCAGAAGTTATACTCCTGTTACGATTAAGTATCCCAAAGACGATGAAATTGTACCCGAACAGAAAACATATATAACGGATTATTTTAATGCAATGGAGAATGCGTTGTTTTCTCCTGATTACAGAGATGAAACACTTGGGTATTCGAGGTATATAGATAAAGAAAGTTTTATTCGTCATTTTCTGATAGGGGAGTTAAGTGGTAATACCGACACTTACTGGAGTACCTATATATACAAGAAGCGAAACGATAGTTTGTTAAGGTTTGGGCCGGTATGGGATTTTGATATAGCGTTTGAGAACGACTTTCGTACTTTTCCGATCAATAATAATCCAAACTGGATTTATGCTAGTAGTGGTTCTTCTGCAGGTGGTGCACGATCACTGGTGAACCGGCTGCTTTCAGATTCTTCTTTATACGAACAACTAAGATCTGTTTACGCGCTCTACCGGAGTCAGGGAATATTACAAGATTCCTCATTGTTGGCTGTCGTCGATCAATATGCTGAGGATATGCATGAATCACAACAACTAAATTTTATTCGTTGGGATATCCTGAATAGGAATGTACACATGAATCCACGTGCGTATGGAAGTTATGCCGGAGAAGTGAACAATGTAAAAGAATATATTCGAAAGAGACTGGAGTGGATGGATAAAAAACTGGACTATACGCCTCCTGTGATTTCTTCAGCAACCCTTCCGGTGCTCTCTGATATTCTTGTCCGGGTATCTGAAAATAAAATACAGATTACCAGCCTGGTGCAACCTCAACAGGTTTTGGTTAAGGATATATTAGGAAGAACTATTGTTTCGCAAACAGCATCGGACAATACCATCATTACTATTGAAAAAGGTATATACCTGATTCTGTTAACTGGTTCGTCAGGAGCATCTCCGGTTATAAAATGTGTAGTCCCTTAGAAATATTGAAGTAAGCTGATTGGTGTTGTTGGCTGAGACCTGTATCAGAGAAGTAGCATTAAATAAGACATTATAACTTAATTTTCTAAAGAGGCTGTCTGGTTTGCCGGACAGCCTTTTATGTTTTAAGTTATTTTAGATCGGGTTTCATCAAGTGACGGTAAGCTTTCTCGGTATGAACATACAGGATTCCATGTTTCAGTTTCTTAACTTCTTTTAATGTATGTTCTTCTTTAAAGTGTTTTTCACTTGTGTTAAGGTAGCGAAGCCCTTCTCCATTCGTCCATTCTACAAAATAAAAATCTTTTTCCCGAATGTTTTTATAATCCAAGGAATAGGCGGTAGTGTTATTGAGAAGGATTATAGGGATAGGGTTATTGGAGAGCACGAGCTCCTGAGGTAATTCTGCTACTTCGTGCAGCATCTCATCTTTTTTCCAGGCAGCAGTGTTATAGCCAGCCCCGTAATACCATTGAAGTCCGTTTTTATATAGCCTGAAAGCAGGATAGCTAATCCAGACACAAAGGAGGAATAGTGCATAGGTTTTGAATTGGAACTGCTCAACAGCCTTATCAATGAGTATGAATGTAGCGAGTATAACGGGAATGTATACGGGAGAAAGGTACCTGTCATCAAAATCGCAAATATCTTTAAAGGTGTTTAGAAGGATAAAGAAGCCGGTATAGCCAGTGATAAATGAGGTAAGTACATTGAAAAGAACTGGCAACTGTTTTCTTATTTTAAAGCTATAGAACAGGCCTGTCAGGAGGAGCAGGCTGCTGAACAATAGTTTTATGGTAGAGGAGAAGCTGTTAGGTATAAAGTAAGTGGCAATAATTTGTAATGTATCTGCAATGTTTTGAAATAAGGTTTTAGTTCCTTCCTCATAGTCCATAGACATGGTTCCGCTTACGACGTAGTTTCGGACAAGCCAGAGTACTAGAAAAAAGCCGGAATAAATTCCGTACGAAATAATGTTGTTGGTTTTTTCACCAAAGGTGAAATGTTCTGAAAAGATTAGGGCAATACCAGTACTGAATAAAAAGGTAATACCAATGTATCGCACATAGAATCCTGCTACGGAGAAAAGGATGAGGAGGAAAAAAGATAATCCGTTTTTGGTTTCCAGAAATGTCGTTAATGCTAAAAAGTAGGCGACTGAACATACTATAAACAAAAGGTCTGACCATAAGAAAACACCGTTTTGAAGTATAACAGTGGATAATCCAATGGATACAAATGCTATAAGCCGTATGACAGGATTGCTGATGGCCTTTTTTACAAGTGCAATGGAACAGAGCAGCAGGACGAAAAAGAATAGAACATTGCTCCAAAGAGCGTATGTAAGAATGTCCAGGCCTGAATACGTATAGAAGGATAACCAAAGTGCATAACCCGGAGGATATAAGGTGAGGCGGTTGCCGTGAATATCAAGGAATAATCCGTTCGAAGCAAACGATTTCGCCGCCTGAACATAGTACCCGGAGTCATGTGTCAGTTCTATTCCATTTGTGCTGGCAATAAGTGGAATAAATGCTGTCAACAATAGCGTGAGCAGTAGGTAAAAAATAAAATCTGTTCTCCTGGACATGTGGTTTCTTAATCTTCTTTTCTTTCCTCTTAAAGTTGAAGCTAAAAGTAAAAAGTTTAAAGATTAAAAAAGTAAAACAGGTATAAAAAAAAGAGACTGCCCTTTTATGGCAGCCTCTTTGTTCATATAGTTCAGCAAACAGCCTGATCTCTTGGATAAAGAGTTTTCAGTCTTATGCTTTTTCGCTTTCTGCTTTATTTATACCAGTGTCAGTTCAACACTTCTCTTGATAAATCCTGTCAGGTCATTGCCTTTTAGCATTCCCTGAGAAAGCAATGCCAGGTCAAAGGCCTGTTTGGCAATGTTGGATTTTGCTTCATCATTTTCAGCCTGAAGGATTTTCTGAATAGTTTTATGGTTACCGTTAACGATAACATTGAATTGATCAGGGAACTCGCCGAAGCCGGATCTGCCAACCATGGCCATGTCTTTCATTCTTCTCATAAACTCAGGCATGGTCAGAGATACTGGAAGTTCATCCACCGGAAGAGACTCCACAGTTACGGTCATGTTGGGTTTGTTGATCACTTTTTCAAAAAGCTCTTTGATCGATTTCTGCTGCTCTTCGGTCAGAACGCTTTCAAGTTTTTCATCCTTGTCGATCAGTTTCTCAATGGTGTCAGCGTCAACTCTCTTTAAGTGGAATTTTTCATTTTTACGTTCTATCAGACCGATAAAGTGGCTGTCGATAAGGGTATCCAGTAATAAAACATCGTAGCCTTTTCTTTCAGCCGACTGGATATAAGAATCCTGTTTGCCAGGATCGGTGCTGTACAGGGCAACAATTTCCTGGTTTTTATCTGTCTGGTTAACTTTGATGCGCTCTTTGTATTCGTTGATTGTGAAGAACTCATCTTTCAGGTTTTTAAACAGGCAGAAATCTTTTGCTTTTTCATAGAATTTATCTTCGCTGATCATTCCGTATTTGATGAACACGCTGATGTCATTCCATTTTGCTTCAAAGCCTTTTCTGTCGTTGTTAAACAGTTCTGAAAGTTTGTCGGCTACTTTCTTAGTGATGTAGGTGTTGATTTTCTTAACATTGCTGTCAGCCTGCAGGTAGCTTCTGGAAACGTTCAGTGGAATGTCCGGAGAGTCAATCACACCGTGAAGCAGCATCAAAAACTCAGGCACAACATCTTTTACCTCATCGGTAATGAATACCTGACGGCTGTACAACTGAATTTTGTTTTTCTGAACTTCAAATTCTCCTTTCAGTTTGGGGAAATACAAAATTCCTGTCAGGTTGAAAGGATAGTCGACGTTCAGGTGGATCCAGAATAACGGATCTTCGGAGAACGGATAAAGCTCTTTGTAGAAATTGATGTAATCTTCGTCTTTCAGTTCAGAAGGCTGTTTGGTCCAGATAGGGGTTGGGTTGTTGACCACCTTTGAATCAAATTCAATCTGAACCGGAAGGAATTTACAATATTTATCAAGAATGTTTTGAAGTCTGTATTTGTCCAGAAACTCTTTGCTGTCTTCTGCTACATGAAGAATTACATCTGTACCTCTTGTAGCTTTTTCAGCAGGAGAAATTTCGAATTCTGTACTACCGTCGCATACCCATCTCGCTGCTTCAGAACCCTCTCTGAACGACTTGGTAACGATTTCAACTTTAGAGGCAACCATAAAGGCACTGTAGAAACCTAATCCGAAGTGTCCTATGATCTGCTTGTCTTCCCCTTTGTCTTTATATTTTTCAAGAAACTCCGTTGCACCAGAGAAGGCGATCTGGTTGATGTATTTTTTTATTTCATCGGCAGTCATACCAATACCATTGTCGCTGATGGTAATGGTTTTGGCATTTTCATCCAGTGAAACAGTTACTTTAAGATCGCCGACTTCTTCCTTGCATTCACCGAAAGAAGCCAGTTTTTTTAGCTTTTGACTGGCATCTACAGCGTTGGAAACCAATTCTCTTAGAAAAATTTCGTGATCCGAATAAAGAAATTTCTTGATTATCGGGAAAATATTTTCGGTGTGAATAGATAAAGTACCTTTTTCTTCTGCCATTGTATTTTATATTTTTATATTTAATTAATTTTCCGTCGGGTAATTTTCAAAAACCATTCCACTGAAAAGGGGGACTGTCAAACTGACAGGTGATTGATGAAAACAATAGAATCAATATTTTTTTATTTTTTTATATCAGATATAACTCGCAATTTTGACGTTTGATGTTTTATTATGGAATTATATCCTTTAAAATTTAACCCGATTTTTAAAGAAAAAATTTGGGGAGGGCAGAAAATTAAGACAATTCTTGGAAAAGATTTTGGTTCCTTGCCAAATTGTGGTGAAACCTGGGAAATTTCCGGAGTAAAAGGAAATGTTTCCGTTGTGAGTGAGGGGCTGTTAAAAGGGTGTGGTCTTGATGCCCTGATTGAAGAATATAAGGGAAAACTTGTCGGGGAAAGAATTTACAGGGAATTCGGCAATGAATTTCCTCTACTGGTAAAATTTATTGATGCTAATGAAGATCTGAGTATTCAGGTGCATCCGGATGATAAAGTAGCAAAAGTAAAACACAGCTGCATGGGTAAAACAGAAATGTGGTATGTGTTTCAGGCAGAAGAAGGGGCAAGGCTGAATACGGGTTTTAAAGAGGGAGTTACAAAAGAAAAATACCTCGAATACCTGGAAAAGAAAAAGCTCGAAGAAATTCTGAATTTTGAAGAGGTAAAAGCCGGAGATGTATTTTTCCTTCCTGCCGGCAGGGTCCATTTTATAGGGAAAGGAATTTTACTGGCTGAAATTCAGCAAACGTCTGATATTACTTATCGCATCTATGATTTTGACAGAGTAGACGATAAAGGACAGAAAAGGGAGTTGCATACCGAGCTGGCCCTGGATGTGATCGATTTTAACCATTATCCGGATTACAAAACGAAGTATACCGATCAGCTTAATACACCTGTTCAGCTGGTGAAGAATGTCTGCTTTACAACCAATCTGTTGCACGTAGATGGCTCTGTCTCCAGATCTTATAAGGGACTGGATTGTTTTGTAATTTATGTATGTTTCGAAGGAAAAGCAGTGGTAAACTATGGTAAACAGTCTGTAACCATACAGAAAGGAGATTGTCTGCTGATTCCTGCCTCAATTGATGAGGTGGTAGTGGAAAGTACAACAGAAACGAAACTACTCGAATCTTATATAGAATAATTTCTTTCAAGAACGTCTTGGCAAATCCTTCCTGAATCACTTGGGAAGGATTTTTTTATTTCTTTCCAGCTAAGCATTCTATGGCTCAATAGGTGCAGGGTCGAAAGTCCCTACACCACTGATAACTGATATATGAGTGAAGTCAGGTCTTTCGACCTGACTTTTAAGCTATGTCTGGTGGAAATCCTTTTGTTCCGTTGTGGTAATCTTTCCTCCCCCTGTAGGGGTAGATTTATGTCAGCATAAGGGGAAGCCCTATGCGCAAAAAAAACAGGAATTGATGCAAAACCCTGCAAGCAATTCCTAGTAAAAGACAAACCTCAGCTTGCCATTTTTACTTACGTACAGTAATTACCGATTTGGGATTAATTTTCGCTGCCTGTACTGTGGTTCTTTTAATTTTATCTTTTGCTCCTGCTGTATTCCCGGATTTCCATATGATGTAATAAACGAATACGGATAAAACAATGGTGCCAATAGACGCAAGCATTGTAATTCTGTAGGTATTTACATCTTCAAGCGCTTCTGCATGTGATACAGGAATAACAAGGATATATGCTATAAGTATTAATAAAATCTTTTTCATAGTTGCGAGTAAATGTTCCCCTCATCTGAAGAACCGGAGCAGGAAAGGATATGTTTTGAAGCTATGCTGAAAGCCTTGATTGGCAAGGGATACAGAGGAGAATGGCTGTGAAAGAGAGAAAACAGGAGGAGGTATAACGAGGGTAAAAAAAGAGGCAACCCTGTTGAGGTTGCCTCTGTATGCCTGTTCGTTAGTTATTAGGCTTTATTGCTTTTGTAGAAATTAATTAATCCGTTGGTAGAGGAGTCGTGAGAGGTCACTTTTGCATCTCCGGGAAGCTCTGCCAGGATTTTTTTAGCAAGTTGCTTTCCAAGCTCCACTCCCCATTGATCGTATGGATTCACCGCCCAGATCATTCCCTGTACGAAAATTTTGTGTTCATACATGGCCACAAGTGCACCCAGGGTTTCAGGGGTTAATTTCTTAAAGAAAATGGAGTTGGTTGGTCTGTTTCCAGGGAATATTTTATGAGGAAGCAGTTTTTCAAGAGCTTCTCCTTTTAGACCTTCTTTTTCCAGTTCTGCTCTAGCCTCAGCTTCTGTTTTTCCTTTCATCAGAGCTTCTGTCTGCGCAAAGAAGTTTGCCAGAAGTTTTTCATGATGATCGCTTACCGGATTCTGAGTTTGAACAGGAGCAAGGAAGTCAGAAGGTATAAGTTTGGTTCCCTGATGGATCAGTTGGTAGAACGCATGCTGGCCATTGGTTCCCGGCTCACCCCAGATAATAGGACCTGTCTGATAAGCCCCTTCAATGACTTCTCCGTCTCTTGTAACTCGCTTTCCGTTGCTTTCCATGTCTCCCTGCTGGAAGTAAGCAGCAAAACGGTGCATGTACTGATCGTAAGGAAGGATCGCATGCGATTCTGCTCCAAAGAAATTATTGTACCAAACACCTAGTAAAGCAAGTATAACCGGAATATTCTTCTCAAAAGGTTCGTTTCTGAAATGGTTGTCCATTGCATGAGCACCAGCAAGAAGTTTTTCAAAGTTGTCGAAACCTATGTATACAGCGATAGATAAACCGATTGCAGACCATAGTGAGTATCTTCCTCCAACCCAGTCCCAGAACTCAAACATGTTTTCAGTATCAATACCGAATGCCGCAACTTCTTTGGCATTGGTAGAAAGTGCAACAAAGTGTTTGGCTACAGCTTTTGGATCTTTGGCTGTTTCAAGGAACCAGCTTTTAGCAGACTCTGCATTGGTAATGGTCTCCTGAGTGGTAAATGTTTTGGATGCTATGATGAATAACGTAGTTTCAGGATTTACAGCTTTCAGGGTTTCTGCTATATGAGTACCATCTACGTTAGAAACAAAGTGTACATTAAGACCTGATTGTGCATATGGTTTTAATGCTTCCGTAACCATATAAGGACCAAGGTCTGAACCACCGATACCTATGTTCACTACATCCGTAATTGATTTTCCTGTATATCCTTTCCAGGCACCACTTCTAACCTGCTCACAGAATTTTTTCATTTTCTCAAGCACTCTGTTTACTTCAGGCATTACATCTTTGCCATCAACGAGTATAGGAGTGTTTGATCTGTTTCTTAACGCAACGTGCAAAACAGCTCTGCCTTCGGTGTTGTTGATTTTTTCACCTTTGAACATTGCTTCTGTCCACCCTTTCACATCTCTTTCCTTTGCAAGATCAAAAAGGAGTTGAAGTGTTTCTTCTGTAATTCTGTTTTTGGAATAGTCTACAAGTATGTCATTAAACTGCAATGAAAACTTGTCAAATCGGGAGGGGTCTTTTTCGAACAAGTCGCGCATCTGAAGAGAACCGGTTTGTTCATAATGCGCTTTTAGTTTTTGCCAGGAAGCAAGTTCCGTTAATTTTTTCATAAGTCTGTTTAATCTGTTAATACCTGTGAATACCAGTGCCTTATTTTTTGGTGGTCAGGCTGGAGATATTCACCAATTTTGATTTTTTTTCGAAAAATCCGCCAAATATAAGAAAATGATATAAAAATATCGGGATTTTCCCAGATGCATTATTGATGTACCCTACAAAATTTTGAACTCTGTCCGCCTGTTCTTTTGCCTGCCTTCTTCGGTAGAGTTGTCTGCTATGGGTTGGGAACTTCCGTATCCGTTGTGTTTCAGTCTGTTGGCTGGTATGCCGGCAGAGGTCAGGTATTCAGCGACTTTTTGGGCTCTGGTTTTGGAAAGTGCAAAGTTGGCATCTGCGTTTCCGGTATTGTCGGTGTGACCTGAAATTTCAATTTTTATGGATGGATTTTCCTGCAGCAGTTTGACAAGCTTTTGAAGTTCAATGGCAGATTCCGGTCTGAGGTCGGATTTGCCCGAATCAAAAAATATATTTTTCAGTACTACAGTAGCTCCTGGAGCGGCACTTTGAAGCTGAACATCGTTTTGAAGCTCTTTGTATCCCTCTTTTCCTGAAAGAAAGACATTTTCAGAATAAAATAATTTCCCTTTTTTCTCTATCGTAATGCCATAGTTTTTTCCAGAGGGAAGGGCGATCATATATTTTCCGTTGGCACTGTTAGAGGAAAATTTTGCTACGATTTCCCTGCTGGAGTTATCGGTAATGGTGATGTCAGCATCCAGCGGTTTTCCTGTTTCATCTTTCACTGTTCCTTTTAGCAAGGCTAGTTCTGGTTCTTCACTTACGGGCATTCTCACGGAATACAGATCCTGCCTTCCCTGTCCGCCTTCTTTGTCTGAGGAATAAAAACCTATTTTGCCATTGGCTGAAAGAACAAAATAGATATCGTCTCCTGCTGTGTTTAATGGATATCCAAGGTTTACCGGAGTCGTCCATCCGCCGGAAGCGGTCTTCTCGGTTTTGAAAATGTCGTATCCTCCCATGGAAGAATGTCCCTTGGAACTGAAGTAAAGTGTTTTCCCGTCAGGGTGCATGAAGGGAGCATCTTCGTCATATGGTGTGTTAATGCCTTCTACTTTTTTTGGGGCAGACCATTTTCCTCCAACAGTTCTGGAGCAATAGTAAATGTCACGGTTGGCTTTAAAGTTTTCAGCTCTTACAAAAAACAAGGTTCGTTCGTCCGGAGAAAGGCAGGCCGATGTTTCGAAAAACGGGGTATTGATGGACAAGGGCTCAGGTTTGCTCCATCGATTTCCTTTTTTCTCTGAAACATAAATATCGCCTCCGTTGCTGCTCTTGTATATAAACATGGTTTCTCCGGATGGCGCTAAGCCTATGCAGGCATCGTGCAGCTCTGAATTTACAGGGGCTCCGACGTTTTTAGGAGTGTCCCAGGCACCTCCTTTGTTCTGACTTACATAAATATCTTCAAAATATAATCCGTCGTATTCTTTTTTGCCCCCGGTGGAGCCTGGTCTGCGGGAGGTAAAGTAAAGCTCAGACAGGTCTGCAGTGATATAGGGCAAATATTCCTGATACTGTGTATTCACAATTGGTCCCGCATTGGAAATTTTATAATCGACGGGGTTTTTAATGTAGCTTTTCCCGTATTCGCACTCATTTATGAGTTTTGAAATGGCTCTTTTGTTTTTATTGCCGGGGTCTGATTTTTTATAGTTTTCAATCGCTTTGTCAAAATTGTGGTTCAGATGATAAGCCTGGGCAAGAATAAAATACATTTCACTGGTTGGTGCTTCCGAATGGGCTACAGCGTCAGCCGCATATTTCAGGGCTTTGGTTTTGGGAGAAGTAGCCAGGTAGCATTGCGCTATTCTGAAATTGATATACGGATCTGTTTTCTTCTGTGCCAGGGCCTGCTCATACAGGTTAAGCGCCAGAAAGAAGTTGTTTTCTTCGAACAGCTTATCTGCTTTTTTAACGAGCTTTTCATTCTGACAAAAGACTTCCAGGGAGAGGAAGAGTGCGGCAAGAACTGCGATCAATCTTGTGTAATGCATAAGCCTTCCGGATTAGAGTGTCTCAAAAGAGCTGAGACTTTTTCAAAATACCTTAAAAACAAAGAATGTCAGGAAACGACGATGCTCCCTGACACTCCCACCTATAGAAACGAAAATAACGTTGGAAAATTGACTACCGTAGTCTGTCTACCGATCTTACAAGTTCCTCGTCTTTTCTGATAAATCTGTTGGCCAGCATGTTCAGAATAATGCCTGCTATGGGTAAAAAGAAGGCAATGTCAAAGCTTTCTTCAAAAAGCGTGAAGCCTATTTTTTTGACTTCATGGATCGCATACACATTTGCACCGATAAGAGCAGACATTAAAAGAGAGTTTACGAGTCCCAGTTTAATCTGTAATAATCTGTTTTTGTATTTGAATATGGAGAACAATGCTGTAGCAGCGGCAACGATGGCAATGGCAGCTAAATAGGAAGAAGCGTAAACAGCTCCTGTCGGATTGGCATTTTCATACGCCTTGAAGGAAGTTACAATGATTTTAAGGCCTGTCTGTGGTTCTGTTTTCTCCCATATCGGAAAAAACAAGGTGAGTACCATTACGACTGCCACAAAAAAGAGAAGGACTGACTGGATTCTTTGAATCATTTTTTAGATCGTTTTTTAAATTGCGAAAAGCAAAAATAATATCATTTTGTTTTAAATTACAACTTTCTTTGAGTGGAGATAAAGTGAATCGTTATTTTCTAGAGGTTGCCTATAAAGGAACAAAGTACAATGGCTGGCAGATACAAAAAAATGCTGTTTCTGTTCAGGAGGAGCTGAATAAGGTGTTGAAGATACTGTTTAAAGGGCCTGTTGCAACACTTGGCAGCGGACGTACGGATACAGGGGTGCATGCAGAACAGCAATTTGTTCAGATAGACCTGGAAAACGATTTTACTCCCGACCATCTGTATAAAATGAACAGGATTCTTCCTGTTGACATAGCAGTAAACAGGTATTTCAAAGTGAAGCCCGATGCAAATGCCCGTTTCGACGCACTTTCAAGACGTTACGAATACAGAATTACCCGGGTAAAAAATCCCTTTTTATTTGGCCTGACCTATTACTATCCTCGTCCAATGGATCTTAGCCTGCTGAATCAGGCGACTGCACTATTATGTCAGTATACTGACTTCCAGAGTTTTAGTAAAGTGAATACATCGGTAGAGAACTTTCTGTGTACCATCTACCGGGCTGAATGGGAAGAAAGAGGAGAATTGCTGACCTTCCATGTAGAAGCCAACAGGTTTCTAAGGGGAATGGTTAGGGCACTGGTAGGAACCCTGATAGAGGTGGGGCTGGGAAGGATGTCGGTTGAGGAGTTTATAGCTATACTGGATAAAAAAGACAGAAAAGCGGCAGGGCGTGCGGCTCCTCCGGAAGGACTCTTTCTTTGTGAGGTAAAATACCCCGAAGAAATCTTTATCAGAGAATAATTTCAGCTATGAAGCGTAAAACAACGCATTAGTAATGAAGTCTTTGGGAAAAAGAGGGAAAATGGGTGTTAACTTTCTTTCGCTCCTCCTGGTTTTTACATTACTTTTGCTATAAATAATTGATGCATTGTGAAAGAAAAGAAAACGATCAGTGGGAATTTATTTGATCTGAAGATCCTGAACAGACTTTTTCAATACCTGAAACCGTATAAAGGTACCTTTCTGGCGCTGATTTTTCTTACTGTTCTCTCCGCTATTCTGGGACCGGCCAAACCATTTATAATCAAGTATACTCTTGATACATATGTTCAGAACAATGATGCCACAGGTCTTAGAAATATGGTATTGTTTCTTTTGGGACTTCTGGCTTTGCACTCTGTGGTAGAGTATTTGCATACCTATATTGCAGGCTGGCTGGGACAAAGTGTCATTAGAGATATACGCATTAAGTTGTTTGCGCATCTGGTAAGGTTCCGGCTGAAATTTTTTGACCGTACGCCCATCGGTACGCTTGTAACGAGAAATGTGTCGGACGTAGAAACCTTATCCAATGTGTTCAGTGAAGGATTGGCTTCCATTGTGGCAGATCTGTTGCAGCTGGCTACCATACTGGGTGTAATGTTTTACATTAACTGGAAACTTACTTTGTACAGCCTTGCCATGCTGCCATTGTTGCTGCTTTCCACCTACATTTTTAAAGAAAAGATAAAGAGCTCTTTTAACGAAGTTCGTACAGCTGTGGCCCGCCTGAATGCTTTTGTTCAGGAGCATATAACCGGGATGAGCATCGTTCAGATTTTTAATAGTGAAGAAAGGGAGTTTGAAAAGTTTAAAAAGATTAACGAGGAACATAAGGTAGCCAATTTAAAATCGGTCCTTTATTATTCGATCTACATGCCTGTGGCGGAGATCATGGCGGCGATTGGAACAGGCCTGTTAATATGGTATGGTGCCAATGCTGTAATGAAGGACGTGGTTAGTCTTGGAGATCTGGTTGCCTTTATTTTGTATATCTCCATGTTTTTCCGTCCTATCAGAATGATCGCAGATCGCTTTAATACCCTGCAAATGGGTATTGTAAGTTCGGACAGGATCTTTAAATTGCTGGATAATAACGAAGATATTATTCCAAACGGACATTATAAAGCGGAATCGTTCAGAGGTGAAGTAAAGTTTGATAACGTATGGTTTGCTTACTCCGGAGAGGAGTATGTATTAAAAGATATTTCTTTTGAGGTGAAAGCTGGGGAGAAGGTTGCCTTTGTTGGTGCTACCGGAGCAGGGAAGTCCTCGATCATAAACATCTTAAATCGGTTTTACGATATCAATAAAGGAACGATCCTTGTGGACGGGGTTGATTTGATAACCTACGATTTGAATTATCTCAGATCCCAGATTTCGATGGTATTGCAGGATGTATTTTTGTTTAGTGATACCATTAGAAATAACATTACCTTGCGCAACGAAGCGATTAGCGATGCTAAAATATGGGAGGCTGCTGATCTGGTGGGGGCCAGAAGTTTTATTGAAAAGCTTCCGGGAGGGCTGGATTACAATGTTCAGGAAAGAGGAGCGACATTGTCGGTCGGGCAGCGACAATTGATTTCATTTATTCGGGCAATGGTGTATGATCCGAAAATTATAGTTTTGGACGAAGCAACTTCTTCTATTGATTCTGAAACAGAAGAGTTGATCCAGAAAGCAATCGAAAAGCTGATGCAGGGAAGAACATCCATCATTATAGCTCACAGACTTTCGACGATAAAAAATTCTGATAAGATAATAGTTCTGGATAAAGGAGAAATTAAGGAGACCGGAAGTCATGATGAGCTGATTGCAAAAGGCGGACTGTACGCGCAACTTAACAAACTTCAGTATAAAAATCTTTTAGAAGCATAATGAATAAAAAATTACTAGTCTGGATAGGTGCATTAGTTGTTCTGGTAGTCCTTGGAGGGTATGCATATCACACGCTTGGCGGATTTAACAAACCGGAATTTGAGGTAAAGGAAGCTCCTGCATTTTATATGTTGGGCAGGCCTTACCAGGGAATTCTTGCCGATAAGGCTTTCGGTGATTTATTTAACGAAGCTGAGAAGTTGAAAGCTGAAAAGTTTCCCGATGGCCTGGTCGCAGGGTATTTTTACAACGAAACCAAAAAAGGAACAGACACCATTAAAGCGTTTGTTGGGTTGCTCTTTGAAAAACCGGTAGCACCGATACAGGACTATTCTATTTTAAAAATTGATGAGCGAAAAGTGGTGGAGGTAACGGTGAATGCACATTTTCTCGTGGCTCCCGCAAACATCTATGACAAACTGAAAGAATTTGGGAAAGAACAGAATTTATCGGTAGAGGTTTCTCCTGCTCTTGAAATTTATCCTAAAGAGCGGCAGTTTGTAATTCAGGTGCCTGTCGTACAGAAGTGATTTTTTAACTGAACATGGAAGGTCAGCCAGTGGCCTGTTACCATTTTTGGAGACGCCTTAAAGGCATTTCCCCCTAGGTACTGTGAATGTTCGATTGGGAGTATTTATAGCTCTTTTCCTGTATTTTTTTGACTTTTTTAATGTTTTTGCTTTTAAATTCTTATATTTCATTTTGTTATAGTTTTGATGTGTTAGTACTCCTAATCATCACCTTTTGTCAAACTTACATTTAGTTATAACCTAATCCTTATGAAGATTTATACCAATCGTTTTTTATTAGTTGCTCTATTTCTGTTGGCGGGTCCCTTACTTTATGCTCAGCCAGAGTCCACAACAGAGCATTATAGAGCCCCAAAGGCTGCTGTAGCTCCTGTTATAGACGGAATCGCCGATGATGCAGCGTGGAATGACGCAGCATGGGTGCCGATTGAAAATGTTTATATTGGCCCTCCTGTAACACCGGAAGATTTTAGCGGCCGATACAAAGTTGTCTGGACAGAAAGCAGATTGTACCTGTTGGCAGAAATAACCGATGATGTTTTAAGAGATGTCAATAGTCCTGCAACGAGTAACTATTGGGACGACGATTGTCTGGAGCTTTTCCTGGATGAAGACAAATCAGGAGGGTATCATGAGTTTAGTTACAATGCTTTCGCATATCATATGGCGATCAATAACATCGATGTGATCGATAATGGAACCTCTGGTCCGCTTTTGTTCAATGATCATATTACTTCAGCTAAAACGCAGTCGGGAACAACCTATACCTGGGAGGTTGAAGTAAAAGTTTTTGCAGATGACTTTGTTTATGGTCAGGAAAATACTCCTGTAACGTTAACCGAAGGAAAAATTTTGGGCTATAATCTGGCGTATTGTGATAACGATTATCTTCAGACGAGGGAAAACTTTATTGGTTCCCGCTATCTCGACAGATCTATTGCCAATAACGGTTATATCAACGCAGATGTATTTGCAACACTGGAACTGGTGGCAGGGGCCGTTACAACAAGTATAGGAGGGCAGCCAAAAGGAGTGTTCTCGGTATTTCCAAATCCGGCCGAAGGAAATCTTCTTTATTTGACTCAGCCTTCCAATGTTGAGATTTTTGATGCTCAGGGAAATGCAGTACTTTCTTCAAAAGCGGTTTCTGTGGTGGACATAGCTTCTTTAACAAAAGGTTTTTATATCCTTAAGACAGATGCTGGACATGTTCGGTCTTTTGCAAAGCAGTAGGCATCAAAAATTTTAAAACGTTTTGACATAAAAAGGAAATAGTCAGAAAGATACACTTGTCTGACTATTTCTGTTCCATAACTGATTGATGAATCAGGCAGCTAACTATGAAAGCAAAGGAAGATTCATTTTTTTCGCCTGTTCGTTGTAAAGTTTAAGGCCAACTTCATCGTTGGCATGATGGTAGCGGGCTCCAACAAATTTGACAGTTTTTCCTGCCTCATCTTTGATAGGAACAATCAGGGCATCGACCCAATAGTGGCTTCCGTCTTTTTTCCTGTTTTTAATTATAGCCGAAAAAGGCTCGCCTTTTTTTAATGTCTTCCACATGACCTTAAAGAGTTCTTTAGGCATGTCCGGATGACGGAAAATGCTATGAGGCTGACCGATGAGCTCTTCTCTGTAGAACTGGGAAATCTCGCAGAGTTTGTCATTTACCATGGTAATGGTACCGTGGGTATCTGCTTCAGACAGAATGGTGGTGAGACCGAATATTTTTTCACGTATTTCCAGGTCCGATTTTAGTCGTTCTATTTCCGATAGGTGGCGGGTGCTTTCTTCCTGAATGGCACTTATTTCTTCCACGGTCTGGCGCAGTTCTTCGTCCTGAGCTTTTATCTCTTCAGTCTGTTGGTAAGACTGCTTCAGAAGTTCTTCTGCATTCTTTTGAGCTTTAACCAGGGCAGTGATATCTTTTGCAAAAATAGCGATGTTATCAATGTTCCCGTTTTGATCGTGTAATGGAGCAAACTTAACCGCAAAGTAATTGTCCATACCATTTTCACTGATATGGTCAATGTTTTCATAAATTTCTCCGGCAAAATCACTGTTATAATGCGCTGCTTTTTCTACACGATCTTTTTCATTAAAGAGCGACAATACATCAAACCCTTTGGAAATGACCACACCATTTCTACTGAAAGAAGAGCTGAATACTTCATTATACGACACTACTTTAAAGTTTCGGTCAATTGTAAGAATCGAATCACCGGATAAATTAAGCAGGTCCGTAATGTATTTTTCGTTTTTTTCAATTTCATTTTTAGCGGTGATAATTTCTGTTACGTTCATTGCATAAATGGCAATAGAAGTAATTTCTCCCTGTTCATCTTTTAAAGGCGAAAAGGCAAAGTTGATATACAGATCAATGTCTTCCAGCTGATAATGCTCTGTTATCTCCACTTTTTCTCCGGCAAAAACACGTTTGTATATCTCAAGGTGTTTGCCTTGTTCTTCCGGAGACAAAAGTTTCAGAATGTCAAACCCTTTATCAATTTCAAAACCAAGGTGCTTGTAGTTGTTTTTTAAAGCAGTATTGCAACTGATGATTTTTAAGTCTTTGTCTATGGTGACAATCATATCATCAGAAGCATTGAGCAGGTCGGTGAGGTATTGCTCTTTGCTTTGTATTTCTCTTAATATTTTCTGAATCTCTTCCTGTGCGGCAGAAAGCTCTTCCATGTTTTGACGAAGCTCTTCTCCCTGTTGTTGTGCTTCGTTTAAGAGTTTCTCTGTTCTGATTTTTGCCGAAACCGATTCGGTAATGTCCTTTCCAAATGCAGCAGCGGCAACTACCACTCCTTCTTCATTGCGTAGAGGGCTGTACGTTACTGCATAATATTTGTCCAGATCACCGAATTTGTAGCTTTCAGTGATTTCAAAATGTTCTCCTCCCAGAGCCCGGTCGTACAAAGCTTTGTATTTATCTTTCTCTTCCGGACTGATCACTCTGAAGATATCAAATCCTTTTTCTAATTTGATTCCCATCGAGCTGTAGGTTTTGTTCGTTGCATTATTGCAAAGGATGATTTTGTATTCTTTGTCTATAGTTAAAATTGTATCATTCGTTGAATTGATAAGATCTGTTACAAAGGCTTCTCTTTCCTGCACATCTTTAAGGATTCGTTGAATCTCTTCCTGTGTGGCAGAAAGTTCTTCCATGTTTTGACGAAGCTCTTCTTCCTGTTGCTGAGATTCGCTAAGAAGCTGTTCTGTTTTAAGTTTGGCGGAGACGGTTTCTGTTATGTCTTTAACAAAAACGGCAGCAGCTACAATTACCCCTTCGTTATTGCGCAAGGGATTACAAGTAATGGAATAGTGCTTGTTAATGTCTCCAAACTGATAACTTTGGGTTTGCTCAACATGTTCTCCGGCAAAGGCACGGTCGTACCATGACTTATATAATGGTCTTTCTTCCGGATTGATAACCTGAAAGATGTCGAAACCTTTCCCTATTTTTAGTCCTGTTCCGCTATAGGTCTCAGCGGTTGCATTATTGCACAGAATGATTTTGTACTCTTTGTCTATTGTTAGGATCGTATCTGTAGAGGAATTGATAAGATCTGTTACAAACGCTTCTTTTTCCTGTGCTTCTTTAAGTATTCTTTGAAGCTCTTCCTGAGTGGTAGAAAGTTCTTCCATGTTCTGGCGTAACTCTTCTTCCTGAGCCTTCAGATCCTCAGCCTGCTGTTGTGCCAGCTCCTTGGCTTTATTGATTTCAGTTACATCTTTAAGGAAGATAGCAATGGCAATGATTTCGTCGTTTTCGTTTCTGATAGGGGTCCAGAAGAAAATGTAATATGCTTCGATTCCGTTAAAAACGTATTTGTCCTGCAGTTCAATTGTTTCTCCTGCCAGTACCCTTTGGTAGATGGCTATATGTTTGCGCTTTTCTTCCTCGGTTGCAAGTAAGTTGGTAATGTCAAATCCCGGAGCAATATCAAACCCCATGGCTTTGTATGTTTCTCTTAAGTTGGTGTTAAAGTTGAGGACCTTATAATCTTTGTTAATGGTGAGAATAGAATCTTTGGAAGCATTCAGGATATTTTTTATGTAACGTTCCTGAGATTGTACTTTCGCCATCACCCGTTCCATCTCTTCCTGGGTGGAAGCAAGTTCTTCCATGTTTTGGCGGATCTCTTCTTCCTGGGGCTTCAGCTGTTCTGCCTGAAACTGACTTTCTTCCAGGAGTTTCCGGGTACGTGAGTTTACTTTTACTGCGGAAATGGTTGAAGCGATGCTTTCGCTTAGCTTTTCAATGAATTGTATCTCAAATGGTTTAAATAGATGAAAGGCAGCAACTTCGATGACACCAAAGACTTTGTCATCCATTTTCAAAGGCACAATAAGGACATTACGAGGACGGGCTTCTCCAATACCTGATGAAATCAATACATAGTTTTCCGGAACGTCTGTCAGGTAGATCGTTTCTTTTTCCAGCATTACTTGTCCGGCAAGACCTTCTCCAGGCTCTATTCTTTTTTTAAGATATTTCTTTCTGTTATAGGCATAGCATGAGGCTACTTCGAGAAAGGGATCGTACGTGTCATCATCATTTAAAATGTATATAATACCCTGATTGGCATTGATATATTTTACCAGATTTTGAATAATATTATCCAGTAATTCAGACGAATCTTCGTTGTTGGTTCTCAGGATTTCGACAAACTGAGCAAGTCCCTCATTGGCCCAGCTGCGCTGTTTGTCTTCAATAGCAACCATCTTCATTTTGTCCCGCATGCTCATAAGGGATGCAGCCAGTTGACGGGCTGTTTCTGAGTCATTGGTCCCCAGGTACTCTGCGTCAAGATTACCTGATTCTATCTCTTTGATAAATTTTGTGGCATCTGTAGCATCTTTCTTTAGTGCCTCAAGTTGATTGGTTATTTCAATCCATTCTTCATTTTTAATTAACCTGTGCTTAAAAATTTCCATCGTAAGGTTCGTGATTTTGTTTCCTAACTAAATTATTGAGAAGGGTGGACAGAGTCATAAGTTGAAGTGAATTGTCCTTCATAAAAAGTGATTTGTACACCCGCTTTGTCGTTTTATTCGTTAGTAAGGGGTGTTCATAGACAAAAAATAATGTCTCATGGATTGGAATTTTTGTTCCCAAACGGATGTTGGGTTTAAAATTTTATAATCAATGAGCTATGCTTAGACCCCTAAATTCAGAACTGCCTCTTTATCCTATTGATACCTTTTATGAGCAGCCGTTTAATACCTTGAACTTTGAAATAAAAATCATTGAGGATACGGTCCAGGATATGCTTCACTTTGCGAAGACTCCGCATCGTCATGATTGTTTTTTAATCCTGTTGATTACCAATGGTAAAGGTACGCACACGATTGACAGCATCACGTATAAAAGTACGGCCCTTTGCGTTATATTTTATTATGCCCGGTCAGGTACACAGCTGGTCGTTTTCTGAGGATGTAAAGGGGTTTGCGTTATTTTTTAAGCTGGACTTTTATACCAATTATACCCGGGAACGTCACCTTGGTAAAAATCCGTTGTTTAATTCTTCTTCTTTATGCAACTACCTGCAACTGGATCCGAAGGCAGAAGGTGCTCTGGTGAATTTGCTGGATCTGATGCATGGGGAGTTTCAGAACAATAATCCCGGAAGGGAGGAAGTATTGCGCAATGGCCTGGATATGTTACTGGTCAGAATAGCACGATACTGTGATCAGAATACGTTGAGGGCTCCCATTCACTCTTTGTCTCAGCAGGTGGCCAGATTACAACGGCTTATAGAGACAAATTTCAGAGAAATGCGTCTACCCAATGAATATGCCGAAAAAATGAACATTTCTCCCAAACATTTAAATGCACTCTGCAAGCGCACGTTGAATAAAACAGTAACCGACCTTATTCATGAACGGGTAATACTGGAAGCCAAACGTCTTCTGGCGTTTACTGATTTAAGGATAAAAGAAGTTGCGGATGATTTGGGGTTTAATGATAAATCGTATTTTCTCCGGTTCTTTAAAAAAAGGACTGGAGTAACTCCGGAACAGTTTAGAAAAGACAGCTCTAATAAGGTTTTGGAATTGAGTGAGGTAAATTTAGAAGCCGTCACGACGAATAAAAAAAGCTAAGTATTTCGAATGCTTAGCTTTTTTCTTTATTTATATTTTGGATTCTTCCTCGAGTTGTTTGGTGTACAGGGCTTTATAAATGCCATTCAGTTTCATAAGGCTTTCATGATTACCTCTTTCCGCAATTTCCCCGCTTTCCAGAACAATGATCTGGTCCGCCAGCTTTACGGAAGATGCCCTGTGTGAAATAATGATCGTTGTCCTGTCTTTCATTATTTTTTTCAGGTTATTAAGAATGGTGTTTTCTGTTTTGGTATCAACGGCAGAAAGACAATCGTCGAGAATTAATATTTTGGGCGATCTTGAAATGGCCCTGGCAATGGACAAACGTTGCTTTTGACCCCCTGAAAGTGTAATTCCTCTTTCCCCGAGAATCGTATCAAATTTTTCCGGAAAACTTTCGATGTTGTGGTACAGGTCAGCGTCTTTGGCCGCCTGCACGATCTGTTCCTCTTTGATGGACAGGGACCCAAATGCTATGTTGTTTCTAATGGAGTCGCTGAACAAAAAGACATCCTGTGGAACGTATCCGCATTGTGCTCTTAAAGATTGAATCGCATAATCCCGGATCGGAATAGAATCAATCCTGATACTTCCTTCGGTCGTGTCGTAGAGCCGAACCATCAGGTTGGCGATGGTCGATTTTCCCGAACCAGTGCCACCGATAATGGCCAGTGATTCTCCTGCTTTGACTTTAAAGGAAATGCCATTCAGTGCCTTGATGCCGGTATCAGGATATATAAGCGAAACGTTGTCAAATTCAATTTCGCCCTGAATCGTTCTGGTAATATTTTTTTCGGAAACAATATCACTTTGGGTTCTCAGAAACTCGTTGATTCTTCCCTGCGAAGCTTCGGCCTTTTGTACCAGGCTGGTCGTCCAGCCAAGAGAAGCAACCGGCCAGGTGAGACGGTTGATGTATAAGAAGAATTCAGGAATGTTTCCGTAATGCAATCTTCCTTCAATTAATTCATTACCACCAATGTATAATACCATGATGGTGCTTATGCCGATCAGAGCCAGGATAACAGGAAAGAAAAACGCATTAACCCTGGCCAGTTCAAGTGATTTTGCCTTATAGACTTCACTTGCCTGAGTAAAGCCATTGGAGATCTGGTCTTCCCTGACAAAGGACTTTATAACCCTGATTCCTGAAAACGACTCCTGAGAGTAGGTAGAAAGGGCTGAAAGTTCTTTTTGTATGGCAAGCGATCGTTTAACAATCAGATTTTCAATCAGGAAAATGGATAACGCCAGAATAGGCAGGGGAATCAGCACATATAACGTAAGTTTTGCATTGGCCAGAAACATGATAGGGACTGTCACTGCAAAAAGAACAATCAGGTCCAGAATGTACATGACTGAAGGTCCCAGGTACATACGTACATTGCTTACATCCTCGGAAACCCTTGCCAGCAGGTCGCCGGTATTGTTTTTTCTGTAAAAACTAAGGGGCAGTGTCTGATAGTGTTCGTAGATCTCATTTTTCAGATCGTATTCAATAAGTCTGGAGGTTCCTATAATGGTTTGCCTCTGAAAGTACAGGAATATACCACTGAGTATGGCCATCCCTATGATGGCAAGGCCAGCCATGGCTATGTTAAAGGAAAAGTTATCTGAATGAAAAAAGAATTTTTCTATTCCTTTGGTGTAGGTTCGGTTATAACTTTCAGTAACATAGTTGGTTGTCCAGCGCACAATAACCGCGGGTATTGTAGCAAATACTTTTGATAAGATAATGAAGCCTAGACCAAGTAAAAATTTAGTTCTGTACTTGTAGAAATATTTATTGAGGTAATTTAACTCCTTCACAACGAATTAATGCTTAAATTTCATTTCCATCCCTTCTTAAAATTGAAAAGGAGGGAAAAATAAACTAATATTGCTCCTGAGATTTAAGAAGGTCTTCGGCCCAAAGATAAACTAAATAAAGTTTAAAAAGTTGAAGTTCGGAAGAATCTGGAATTTTAATTAAAATAGAGAAACGTTCTTTACAATTCTGCGATGTTAAACAGGAGGCTATTACGAGTAAAAGTGATGCAAACGCTCTATGCGTTAAGTCAGTCTGAGGTGTCAAATTTTGAGTTAGGGAAAGATTACATGGACGAAAAGTTTGCTCCAGATCTTAATGCCCCGGAAAGACCAGACTATGAAAAGCTTCACAAGCAAAAGGAGCATGCCAAAAAGGTTTATGAGAGAAGTTTTTTACAATCAAGTGTTATAGATACCGAGCCGGATCCTGAAGTAAAGGTTGCAGTGCTTAATGCCAGAGCAGAATTTAAGAAACAGGTGGAGAAGGACAGAAAGTACTTCAGGGTTATGTTGGGCGAAAACGTAAATTCTATTTACGAGAGATACATCAAATTTCTGATGTTGCCTTACAAAATCGCAGAAGAAGCAGAATTTAACTTTAACAAGAATAAAAATAAATTTATCATTACGCCGGAAGACGCACTCAATGAAATTAAACTGAAACAAAATAAAATCGTTGAGGCTTTAGCGTTAAACAAACACATAGAGGCGGCAAGGATCAAAAAAAATATCAGCTGGAAAGAAGGAGAAATAGCCAGTATCTACAAAGATATAATTCGTCCCGATAAGGATTTTCGGGAATATCTTATGAAACCTTCTGATTTCGAAACCGATAAGGCTTTTATTCTCTATCTTTATAAAACGCTGATATTTAAAAGTAAAATTATTGATGCCTTCTTCGAAGAGGGAGATATTTACTGGACCGAAGACAAGTCAATTATAAAAAGTCTGGTCGTGAAAACGATCAAGGAAATTCAGGAGGATAAACCGGAAGAATTTGACCTTCTTGAAATTTCCGGAAATTGGGAAGAGGATCAGGAGTTTTACAAGGAGCTTTATGATAAAACCGTGGCCGACGAGGAAGAGCTGGAAAAACTTGTGGAGGATAAAATTAAAAACTGGGACATAGAAAGGTTGGCGGTCACAGATAAAATTATTCTTAAATTGGCTATCGGCGAAATGATTCATTTCCCGAGTATACCAGTGAAAGTTACCATTAACGAGTACATAGAAATTTCCAAGGAATACAGTACCCCAAAAAGTAAGCAGTTCGTAAACGGTGTACTTGACAAAGTTTCCGAAGAACTGGTAAAATCAGGGGTGATTAAGAAAAGTGGTAGAGGGTTGATTGATAATAAGTAAAGGTTTAGGGCTTAAAGCTTAAGGCGGAAAGCTCAAGGTAAAGTAGGGAAAAACAGACATTAATCATAGAGAGGCGCCTGCTGGCGTCTCCTGTCCTCTGGCAGACTTTTGTTTATTTTAAGGAAAAGAAATTCATTAATAGCGGAATCCCTAAGGTTTTAAAAAACGGAAGGGGCCGCATAAATGGTTTAAGCTAAGCTGAATTTGAAGTAGTTAGGCAGGATCTTTTAAACTTTAAACTTTGGGCTTTAAGCTTTTAACTTTTAGAAGATTAAAAAATTTCAAATATAAACTTATATCGACATGAGCAAAAGTTCAAAAACCTTCCTGGCGTTTCTGGCCGGTGCCGCAACAGGCGCAATCATTGGTATTCTTTACGCTCCGGACAAAGGAAAAAATACCAGAGATAAATTAAGTTATCAGCTTGATAAATATAAAACCAAACTTCAGGAACTTATTGCTCAGTTAATGGAAGAAAAAGATTTACCTCATACTGCAGCAAGAGCTGAAGGTCAAAAGGTAATCAATGATACAAAAGTTAGAGCAGAGGAACTTTTGGGTGACGTGGAAAGTCTGATTGATCAGATAAAAGGTCGTAAGTAATTTTTAAAATAAAGCCCTAAATTTTTAATCTATGAAGAAGCTGGTTACTCTAATTCCGGGCGATGGAATCGGTCCGGAGATCGTTGAATCCGTTAAGGAAATTTTCAGTGCGGCTGGTGCTCCTGTGGAATGGGAGGAAATTAACGCAGGCCAAACTTCTGTCGATAATGGTGGAAAACTTATACCCGATGAGTTGATTGCTTCTTTAAAAAAGAATAAAATCGGCTTGAAAGGACCCATTACAACTCCTGTAGGAAAGGGGTTCAAAAGTATCAATGTGCAGCTTCGCCAGCTGTTCGACCTGTATGCCAACATCCGACCTTGTAAAAATATACCGGGGCTGATTACCAAATTTTCCAATGTAGATCTGGTAATTGTAAGAGAAAATACTGAAGGGCTTTATTCCGGATTGGAATTTTACGATGAACGATTAGGTATTTCCGATTCTATCGCCCGGATTACAAAAGTTGGTTGCTATCAGATCGTTAAAGAGGCGTTTGAGTATGCTAAAAATAATGGCCGTAAAAAGGTAACGCTGGTACACAAAGCAAATATTCTTAAACATGCCGGCGCGCTTTTCCTGCAGGCTGGTGAAGAAGTGGCCAAACAATACCCTGGTATAGAGAAAGAAGAAATAATTATAGATAACATGTGCATGCAGCTGGTTGTAAGACCAGAGCGGTTTGATGTAATTGTGACAACCAACCTTTTCGGAGATATCCTTTCGGATCTGTGTGCAGGTCTGGTTGGAGGGCTGGGGATCGTTGCAGGCGCCAATATCGGTAAAGAAGCTTCTATCTTCGAAGCTGTTCATGGCTCAGCTCCGGATATCGCAGGTAAAGGTATTGCCAACCCTACTGCTATTCTGAAATCATCCGTGATGATGCTGGAGCACCTGGGAGAACAGGCAATTGCCAGGAAAATTGATAAAGCCCTGGATGCGACACTTTCTGTGAAAGAGCAGTGTACCGGTGACCTTGGAGGAAAAGCTTCGACCAGAGCGTTTACGCAAAATGTAATAAAGAACCTTTAACACATTTTATTAACCATACACCTACTATGAAACGTGCTTTTAAACTTATTTTTTCTTTAAGTCTGTCAGGAGCGTTAATGCTTTCTGCTTGTGAAAAGAAAGGAGAGGAATCTACCAGCGCTGCGGAAACCGAACTTTCTGAAAATGGGGATTCTGCCGAAGCAAAAAAAGAAGAAGAACTAACCTCTACTCAGATCACTTTTGCCGAAAACAGTTATGACTTCGGTAAAATCAATGAAGGAGAAATAGTAGAGCATACTTTTACTTTTAAAAATACAGGTACGGCTCCTCTTATCATCAGAGATGTTAAAGCTTCCTGTGGATGTACCATTCCTGAGTGGACCAAAGAACCTGTGCAGCCCGGGCAGGAAGGTAAGTTGGAAGTGAAGTACAACAGCTCCGGAAAAGAAGGAAAAATTAGCAAAACCGTTACAGTTTTTGCCAATACTGAGCCTGCAGAAACAAAGCTGGAAATCGAGGCGGAAGTGATTACCAAAAAGACCTTGTCCGGCCCTTACAAAAATCAATAACCTTAAAAATAAATATATAATAACTTTAACTTATGAACCTTAACATTTTATTGCAGGCACAACAAGGAGGAGATCAGTGGGTATCTCTTGTTTTTTTCGGAGTAATCATTGTGGTATTCTATTTCTTCATGATCAGACCACAACAGAAAAAAGCAAAAGAACAAAAAGAATTCAGAGATAATGTAAAAAGAGGAGATGATGTAGTCACTATAGGTGGACTTCATGGAAAAGTTGCCAGTGTTGAAAGTGATGAAACCATCATTCTTGAAGTAGATAAAGGAGTAAAACTTAAATTTGAAAAATCAGCGATCTCTGCTGAAGCAACAAAGAGAATTCAGACTCCTGCTGCTAAATCGTAATTCGATTGAGTAAAGGTAATTATATATTGGGTATTAAAGCAGACTGGCGCGCCGTTATATTGTGTATTGTGACTGCCAGTACATTCTGGTTTTTAAATGCCATGAATGACGATTATACATCCAATATTACTTATCCAATCGTATTCGATTACCCTGAAGACAAACTGGTAGCAGTTGAAAAACTTCCATCCAAAATCAGAATCAATGCTTCTGGTTATGGATGGAATTTTTTTAGAAAAACGTTCTGGTTTAAACCCAAGCCTATTCACATAGAAATTAACCGGGTTCCCAAGAAAAAGTATATGTCTTCAGAACAGCTTTATCAGGTGGTAAGCCAGCAAATGGATGATCTCAGGGTAAACTATGTTCTGACCGATTCTCTGTATCTTCCCTTTGAGAAACTGAAGAAAAAGAAAGTGGTCCTGACAGTCGATACTTCCAAAATATCGATAGCACCGGGCTATATGATTGTAAGTCCTGTGAAAATTTTTCCCGACACGCTTTCTGTCCGTGGCGGTCCATCGCAGGTAAACGACTTTCCGGATACTTTAAACATTCTGATTCCGGAAACCAATATTTCTTCTTCCTTTGATGATGAAGTAAAAACAGAGACCTCATATTCTCCGGAAATTGCACTTTCCGTCCCAAAAGTGAATGTAACCTTTGAGGTTGAAAAGGTGCACAGGGAAAATGTTGTCCTGAACCTTCAAAAGGTGAATTTCCCCCATAATAAAGAAGTGTCTGATCAAACTATTATTTTATCCTACTTTGTGAATAAAAATTCAAGGAATCAGGCCAAGGAAGAAGATTTTAAAGTAGTGGCAGACTACAGGAAAATGAGCAGGGATAAAACGATAAAAGTAAATCTGGTTGAAAAACCTTCTTTTGTCTACCGTTATTATATCACTCCGGCATTTGTAAAGGTACAAGATGGGGAATAAGCAATTATTAAAGGTAGGAATAACCGGTGGTATTGGCAGCGGTAAAACTACAGTGAGTAAAGTGTTTGCAGTATTAGGTGTTCCAGTCTACTATGCGGACGAAAGAGCCAAATGGTTAATGGAACATGATCCTGAGGTGATCCAAGGTATTTCCTCTCTTTTCGGAACCGAAGCGTACTCTTCGGGAAAACTCAACCGTTCGTTTATCTCTTCGAAGGCTTTTCACGACAAGGCATTATTGGATAAGCTGAATGCCATTGTACATCCGGCTGTGGGAAAAGACTATGCCAGGTGGCACCTGGCTCAGTCAGATGTTCCTTACACGCTTAAGGAAGCTGCATTGCTTTATGAGGCAGGTTCTTACAAAGAACTTGATAAAACCATTCTGGTTTTATCTCCTGAAAACCTTAGAATAAAGCGGATTTTAAAACGCGATCCTTTCAGATCGGAAAAAGATATCCAGGCCATTCTTGAAAAACAGATGAAGGATGAGGAGAAACAAAAACTGGCAGATTACTTAATTCTGAATGATGAAGCTCACTTAATTATTCCGCAGGTTCTGAAGATTCACGAAGAGCTGGTGAAAATCAAATAGCTGGTGACCTGGTATTTTTGACCTCTTTCAGGTTAGCAGGAAAGACTCAAGGAAGAGTAGAAGTTTAGTTCCCTAACTGCTACTCCTCTGATGTTACGGGTGAAGTTGTTTTTGGGTTCCTCCAATCCTCTTCCTTTCAATATTTCCATAATGAACGATTTCCCGGGATTCCTTTGTTGGGTAGGTATTGACGGGTATAACAATTTGACTTTTCGAAAGGTTAGATAGTTATAACGTTTTTTGAAAATTGAAAAAGGAGGATGAGATGACGCTTAAAATTGTCCATGATCAGCAATATAAAAAATTTTATATAGATATAGCTGGGCGCAGCGCAACGCTAAAGTATGAAAGATTTGATGGAATACTTGACCTGCGTGTTTTATTTGTTCCTCAAAACCTGAGAGGTAAAGGGATTGCCAGGAAGGTTATAGAACATGTGGTAAAGTTTGCCAGGAAAAATAACTTAAAAATAAAAACGTCCTGTTCTTACATCGCCAATTACCTGATAGAACATCCGGAGTTGAATGAAATGGTATTGAAAAGAGAGGAGTTACAAAACATTGTTTTAAGCGATAATTGATTTTAATAGTTAATGTGTTTTAGCAAAGAAGCTTAATCCAGATCAAGGGATTCAAGCTTTTTTGCTTTTATACGGGTTATCAATACGACAAGCAGCGTCATACATCCTCCGAAAATCACTGAAGGCACAACGCCCATTAACCTTGCCGTAACTCCGGATTCAAAGGCTCCAAGCTCATTGGATGAGCCGATAAAGATATTGTTTACTGCCGACACTCTTCCTTTCATACTTTCAGGAGTTAGTGTATGTACAAGAGTGGAACGAATAATGACACTGATAGAATCAAATATTCCACTCATAAGTAGTGCTGCAAACGACAACCAGAAAACTTTCGAAACAGCAAATACAATCATGGACAGGCCAAACCCGGCAACTGCAGCCAGCATTTTTAATCCGGCTTTCCTTTTTATAGGTTTATAAGCCATCAATACAGCCATGGTCACTGCTCCTAATGCTGGAGCAGCTCTTAAAAAGCCAAGAGCTTTTGGACCTTCGTTTAAAATATCTTTCGCAAAAACGGGAAGCAGGGCTACCGCACCTCCAAATAATACTGCAAACAAATCCAGGCTGATGGCACTCAGGATAAGCTGATTGGTGAAAACAAACCTGATCCCGGCCTTTATCCTTTCCAGAGGAGAACTGGCCTGTTCATCAGAAGGTGGTACTGGCCGACTGCCAATACAACTCATTAGGGTGATGGCTATGAGTAAAAGGACAAGATCGGTAAAATAAGATACGCTGATGCCGTAAAATCCATAGATGAGTCCACCAAGTGCTGGTCCTCCTACGGCAGCAGCCTGCCAGGTGCTCGAATTCCAGGTAATGGCATTGGCATACATTTCCCTTGAAATCAGTTGGGGCATAAAAGAAAAAAGGGATGGTCCGATAAATCCCCGGGCAAAACCGCTGATAAAAATTACAATATAGATAGGAAGAGCACTGTACCGGGCAAGAAAGGTGGACAGGTCGGTAGTGAAATAAAATAAAGAACTGGTACAAAAAAGCAGCAGGCACATGCAGGACACAATGACCCTTTTTCGGGGAACGATATCGGCTACATGTCCCGCAATGAGAGAGACGGAAATGGATGGCAAAAACTCCGCCAGCCCGATCATTCCAAGGCCAAGAGGGTCTTTGGTAAGGTCGTAAACCTGCCACCCCACAACCACCGCCTGCATTTGAATGGACAATGTCAGAAACAATCTGGAGAAAATAAATAACCTGAAATCGGCTATTCTGAGGGCGGCATAGGGATCGTGCGAAATAACTTTCATAATTGAGCTACAAATGTAATCAACTTGCCTTTAAAAGGTGTGCAGGAGGGGAGTTGGAGCAGACGTATTTTTAGATTAAAGGGAACCCCTTCAGTTATAGTGGAATTATTTACTGGTAATTTTAAAAATGTGTTGTTTTTCTGATAAAAGAACGTAAAATTGCGATATAAAATTTTTTCATATGGCTATTACTAAAAGGAATGAATTTCAGGCGCATCAGGTGAAAATTTCTGTGTTGGCCAAAGCTCTTGCTCATCCGGCGAGAGTGGCGATCATGGAATTGTTAGCTGCAAAGGGGCCTTGTTTGTGCGGAAGTATCGTAAATGAACTTCCATTGTCCCAGTCGACTATCAGTCAGCACCTTAAAGATCTTAAAGAGGCAGGTCTTATTAAAGGTGCGATAGATGGGCCAAGGGTGTATTATTCTCTGGACGAAGAGCAGTTCAGACTTTCCAAAATTTTCATGGACAGATTTTATAATGAATCCTTCAAAGCGATAGAGAATACTAAAAAAGTTCTTCAGAATTAATCTCCAGAGAAAATCTGAATAAAAGGTGCGAAAGTTTACGGATGATAGACTTTCGCATTTTTGTTTTAACATCCTCAAAGCGATGCATTGATTATTGGCTTTATCGCTAACAGTGACCATTATGCAGGGCATCTTTATTCCCCCTTTTAACATTCCCTTAACATTGGGACCAATATATTAACATATCCTTAATTGCTTTCAGAAGGCCTGTCCTTTCGGTTCTGTTTAAGTTTGTTCACGAGTAAGAACATTAACTACAACCGATATGAATAAGCTATCTACTGTTTTATTTTTTCTCTTTACACTCCTGCTTTTTGCACCTGCAAATGCGCAAACTGGAAGTATTTCAGGAATAGTAAAGGATTCTAATGAAGAATCGTTAATAGGAGCTACCGTTTCTATTGAAGGAACAGGGCTGGGGACCGCAACAGGTATTGACGGAGATTACCTGATAAAAGGAATAAAGCCTGGAGTTTATACAATCAAAGTTGAATACCTTGGTTATGAAAACAAGCACATTCTGGTAGTCATTAAAGCAGACGAAACGACACAATTGAATGTTGAATTGTCTGCAGATCCGGAACAAATGGCTGAAGTGGTTGTTACCGGAGTGAGGGTAACAAACAGTGAAAGGGCTGTTGTACAGGAAATAAAGGAAAGCGAAGAGGTCGTTTCCGGTGTGTCGGCAGAACAGATCAGCAAGTCTCAGGACAGAACTACTGCAGACGTGATGAAAAGAATTCCCGGTGTGACAGTGGTAGACAACAGATTTGTTATGGTCCGGGGATTAGGGGAGCGGTATAACACAGTTTTGTTGAATGATATGATTGCTCCCAGTACAGAGATCGATAGAAGAAGTTTTTCGTTTGACGTTCTGCCAAGCGGACTTCTGGATCGACTGCTGATTTATAAATCAGGAGCAGCGGACCTTCCGGGGGATTTTGCCGGTGCGGTTATAAAAGTATATACTCGAAACAATGTGGATTCTATGATCACTCAAATCGGCTTTTCCCTTTCAGGCAGGTCTGGAACAACTTTTCATACGCTTCAGCTTGAAAAAGGAAGAATAACAGATTACATAGGCATAGATTCTCAAAGAGGTCTACCTTCAGATTTTCCCAAAGACAATTTACGGAATTACTATAGCAATCAGTTGTTTGATGTAAGCAGGTCCCTGAAAAACACCTGGAGCACACGCTCTGTCTTTGCTTTGCCGGATATGAGGTTTAATGCTACACTTTCAAGAAGATTCTTTGTAAAGGGGATTAAAGTATCCGGCATATCTTCGCTCAACTTTACCAATACGTTCACCAGTTTTAAAATTTCAAGAGCTTCCTATGATGCGTTTGACGAAAGTACCCAAACGACACCACAGAGGACACAGGTAGAAGATGAGCAGTATGCAAGAAATAGCAACGTAAGCCTTATCTCTAACTGGACCTTTGAATATAATTCAAGAAATAGATTCTTATTTAGAAATGTTTATACAAGGTTAGGTACAAGCCAGACGACTCTGAGAAGTGGGATAGACCTGATGAACAAATATGATCTGAAGAACCTTGCTATCTGGTATTTAAGCCGAGGGATCTATATGGGACAGCTACAGGGAGAACATCTTATGATCAATGATAAGACAAAGTTTAACTGGACTCTGGGGTACAGTTCTATCAACAGGAATGAACCAGACTACAGAAGAGTAAGAACCCAGCGCTCAACTGGCTCCAATGAAACTTTTCAGATACAGTTGCCATCATCTGCTTCTACTTTTGATGCTGCACGGTTTTATTCTTCCATGAATGAAAATCTGGTCATGGCAAGCGGAGATGTGATGCATAATTTTAAAGTGGCGGATACTGTAAAGCCATTTACTGTAAAAGCAGGTTATTATGTTGAATATAAGAAAAGAGTGTTTGAAGCAAGGTGGTTGTCTTATAAATGGGCAGATTTTGAAAATCCATCATTGCCGGAGAATCAATATCTAACGGCATTGCCGGTTGATCATCTATTCAATCCGGGCAATATTGCTCCTGATAAGCTGGTGATAGAGGAGGGAACCAATCTAACGGATGCGTATCAGGCTTCCAGCTTTTTGTCAGCAGGGTATGTCGGAACATCTTTTGCTTTCCTTAGCAAATTTAATCTTTCCACAGGACTACGTTTGGAAAACTATCATCAGGTATTAACAACTCCATCATTCAACCCAAACGACAAAGTTAACTCTGCCACGACCAACATACTGCCATTTGCAAATCTAAGCTATGCCATAAACGAAAAGATGCTGATAAGGGGAGCTTACAGCAGAACGGTTAACAGAGGGAATTTTAGAGAACTTGCACCTTTTTCTTATTATGATTTTGAGTATAACGTTAACTATGTGGGGAATCCTGGTTTAAAGATGGCAACCATTCATAACTATGATCTGAGATGGGAACTTTATCCTTCTCCTTCCGAAAATATAGCATTGGGCATTTTCTATAAAAGTTTTATCAATCCTATTGAGCTTTATAATGAGCAGGGTGCCTCCCTGCCAGTGTTTATTTATGGAAATGCTCCGGCGTCTAACAGTGTGGGTGCAGAATTAGAGATACGAAAATCGCTTTCGTTTATTTCAGCTTCAGAATTTTGGGAAAAGCTAACTGTTGTGTCGAATGTTGCAGTGATAAAAAGCCGTGTAGAACTGGGAAATACAGATAGTAGAGAAACGTCAAGGGCAATGCAGGGACAGTCTCCCTATGTTGTTAATGCAGGGATTTATTATAACAGTCCTGAAAACCGCTTGCAGGTTACATTGCTCTATAATGTAATAGGGAAGAGGATATTTTTAGTGGGAAACAATACAACACCAACCATCTATGAAATGTCCAGAAACGTTGTAGATTGTTCGGTTACTAAAGGTATTACCAACAGATTTCTTGTACGCCTAGGTATTCAGGATGTATTTAACCAGCAATACAGATTTATGTACGATTCAAACCTGGATTCAAAGATTACCTCTGTTGACGGTTATTTCCAGAAATTTAGAAGGGGACAGTATATAACAGCTGGTTTGTCTTATTCCTTTTAATTTTAAAAGAGTTCCCGGCTTCAATCGAAAGGGCCTTTGCCAAACCTGGCAAAGGCCCTTGTTTTTTTATTATTTACTAACAGGTGCTTAACATTGACTTAATATAGGAAAAGTAGCTTTGTGAAGCTTTAAAAGTTAAACAAACTATATTTTACATTATGAAAAGATTAACATCTGTTTTGCTGAGTGCTTTAATGGCAGTGAATGTTGCATGTAAAAAAGATAAGGATGATTCTGTTGTAGGTCCATCTGACGTAATTACGCTTGAAGGTACCATTACTCAAAACCTGACACTTGATGCAGGGAAAAAATATAAACTGAGAGGAAATGTATTTGTCGTGTCACCAGCCGAACTGACCATTCCGGCAGGGACAGTTCTTGTTGGAGATAAGGTGACCAAAGGAGCACTTATTATTGATCGTGGTGCAAAAATTCACGCAACCGGTACTCCTGATAATCCGATAATATTCACTTCTGATGCACCTGCAGGGTATAAGAATTATGGTGATTGGGGAGGTGTAGTTATACTTGGTAAGGCGCCTAACAATGGAGGTGCCAATGTGTCTATTGAGGGTATCAGTGCGCAGGGAGGAGAAAACGGTAAACATGGAGGAGCAGATCCTGATGATAATTCAGGAGAGTTACAGTATGTGCGAATAGAGTTTGCTGGCATTGCTCTTTCTCCTGATAATGAGATTAACGGATTGACGTTTGGAAGTGTCGGACGCTCTACAAAAGTTGATCACGTTCAGGTGTCGTTCTCTGGTGATGATGCGTTTGAATGGTTTGGAGGCACTGTTAATGCAAGTTATCTTGTGGCATATAGAACCTGGGATGATGACTTTGATACGGATAACGGTTTTTCCGGCAATGTTCAGTATGGTGTTGTAATACGCGATCCTTCTATTGCAGATATTTCTCTGTCAAATGGATTAGAATCGGATAACAATGCATCAGGCATGGGAGATCAGCCACTTACTGAGGCAAAATTTTCCAATATGACGATCCTGGGGCCTTATGCGTTTAAATTAAAATCCGTAACTTCGACTTCAAAAAAAATATACAACTATACGTTTGGAGATATTAGTGGAAGTTATGGTCAGGGAGCACATTTAAGAAGAAATACCGCACAATCTATCTATAATAGTGTTATAGTCGGCTTCCCAACAGTAGTGAACTTTGAAAAGAATAATGATGCTTCCAGATTTGAAGGAAATTTTTTTAGCAGGTATAAAACGCTGGCTGCTTATACTTCAGGGAATGGCAGTGATACAACAGGATTTGCCTCCAAAAATAAAGCATATGCTGGTTTTGATCTTTCAGAATATTTTGCCGGTGTTGTAAATCAGAAAATCGATTCCGGCTTAAATGTGGCAAATATCTTTGACCTTTCTAATCCCAATCCGCTTTTAAAACCAGGCTCTCCTCTTCTTTCCGGTTCTCAGGCAGTACCCGCAGGTCTGGAACAAACCTCTTACATCGGAGCATTTGATGCTTCTAACAACTGGATGCTGGGATGGACAGAATTCGATCCTAAAAATAAAGTCTACTAAGGTTTTATTAATCGAACTTTGATTATCGGAAGCTATTGCTTCCGGTGATTTTTATATGATTTAACAGTAACGCACCAATGTTATGATGAGGACAATAATAACTATAATTTTTATTCTTTGTATTACCTTATCCTGTAGTAAGTCTTATCGTCCGGATGAGCTTCTTTCGGAGTTAGAGATAGATAGTTTACTGACCGATTTGGTAATATATATGGACAAACTGCAGGCGGGCGCGACACTGACCACCCGGTTTAATGAGCCCTTTAGAAATGTTTATAAACAGCGTAAAATACTTTTTTCCTTAGAACGCTATTTTATAGATAAAAAGAACGTTCATTATTTTATGGTATTAAGGGTTGTGCCAAGTCTGTATGAGGCTAATAAGAGAGCAGTGGTGGGGAGGTTTAGAAAAGATGAAAATGGTAAGATTGTGGACTTTGAGGAAATTGCCCTGACCCCTGTTTTGTCTGATGAGGAGGCTTTGGAAAAAGGAAATGCACTGTTTAATGAATGTATTGCTACAGGCTCGCTTGGACAGTTTCGAAACGATTGTACGTATGTGGAATATCCGAATTTAACCTGGCAGTATAACAAACAGAAGCAAGCCTGGATCAATGTTGCTCTGGATAGTCTTTTGAGGGAAGGGAATTAGTTATAACCTTAATTGTATATTCTGTAATAAGCCCGATAATAAGGGCTTTTGTGGTATCTGCTACCTTGCATTTGCTTTTGCTTCCTCCTTTTACGATTTTTAGTAGCATTTTTTGTAATGGAATTTCTGTTCAGAAGAATTGATAACAGCGGTATTGCTGCATTCAGAATTGTCTTTGGAATAATCATCGTTGTAGAAACATTAGGTGCAATTCTGACAGACTGGGTTGAGGATATTTTTGTACAACCAGCTTATGTGTTCAACTACATAGGACTGGAATGGATAAAGCCTTTACCTGGGAATGGAATGTACTATTACTATGTAATAATGGCATTGCTGGGGTTGGCTATTGGCGCAGGATATTACTACAGGATTGCCTCCATTCTTTTTGCTTTTATGTGGTGGGGTGCCTATCTCATGCAAAAGGCACACTACAACAATCATTATTATTTAATGATCTTACTGGCGTTTATAATGGTGGTTGTTCCTGCTCATCATAGATGCGCTCTGGATGTTCGAAGAGGTGCTGTAAACGAAGAAACAACATGCCCTGCCTGGTGCCACTATATTCTTGTGTTTCAGTTTTCGGTAGTGTATATATTCGCAGGTATTGCCAAAATCAATCCTGACTGGCTTGCCATGAAACCACTGGCGTTCAGATTTGCCGAATGTAGTCAGTGGCCTGTAGTCGGTGATCTGTTCGGTACTTCCCTTATGAAGTATCTCGTGTTTTATGGAGGATTGTGTTTTGACCTTATGATAGTGCCGCTTTTGTTGTGGCCAAAAACAAGACTGTATGCAGCAGTAATGGCAGTATTCTTTCACCTTTTTAATGCAGTGGTTTTTCAGGTAGGTACCTTTCCTTTCCTGATGATAGGTGCTTTATTGCTCTATGTTCCTCCTGCTAAGATGGGTGAGATTTTATTCAATGCATCCCCGGGTACTATAAGCGGAGAGATGGGGAAGAAAAGCAAGTTGCTTACTATGTTACTGCTGGTGTATGTGCTTGTTCAGATTTATTTACCTCTTAGACACTGGCATTATGAGGGCGATGTCAACTGGAATGAAGAAGGATATTCCATGGCCTGGAGGATGATGTTAAATACCAAGTACGGGTCTTTGACTTTTACGGTTAAAGACGAACAGGGAAGTTTGCTTATGGAGGATTATCCACACACGAAACTGTCTCCAGGGCAATACAGCGCAATGTGCTCAGATCCTGATATGATTTGGCAATATGTATAGTATTTGAAAAAGGAGCTGAAAGTAAAGGGACAAACGTCTATACAAATATTTGCCAATGCCCATTTGAGTCTGAATGGAAGGCCTCCCAGGGTTTTTATAGATCCAGCGGTTGATCTGGCAAAGGAGGAGTGGAACCATTTCGGGCATTCCAAATGGATAGTGCCTCTGTCTGACTGAATTCGTTCTTTCTCGTTTTCTGTCTATAGTCCTTCTCCTTTGTTTTTGAAGAATAGAAATTTCTTCTTTTTTCTGTTATGGGATGTCGTATCCATTTCAAGAAACTCTGTATCTCCATTATCAATTTTGGTCCAGATGGTGTCCAGATCTGGTTTAATTAGTGGTAAAACAGAGTCTTTAAGGTTAACCGGTTTTATATCCGTACTGAATGTTTCCGTAAGGGTAGGTTCGTTTGCTTGTAATACTTCATTGATTTCTTCCGGAGTAGTTTTGGGTTCAGGTTTAAGTGAATCGCTATCTGTTGAACGAAGAGTAATTTCGGGGATCTGAAAAGATGGAATAGTTGCACTTGTTTTGCTTGTTGACTTTTCCTTTTTGGAAGGTTCTATATTTGAAATGAGAGCGGTCTCCGAACGATCAAGTCTTTGGAATAATTGTTCGTATGTGAGACTGTCCTGAGTAAGTATTAATCCATCACTCGCCTCGTAAGCGACTCCGTTTTTTACTTTAGCAGTTTCAAGGCACGACGTTAAAGCCGTTAACACAACTACAATGTATTTCATTGAATTTACACGCTATATTCAAATTAAGCCATACACAATGAAATTTGTTTTAGAGCCTTGGGAGACGAAGGGAAATGAATCTGTGAGGATTCAGGGGACAGTTTATAATGGTTTCGGAAAGGAATGGGAAATGGTAAAATAAAAAGAGACTGTCCGATGGGCAGTCTCTTTTTATTTTTGAAAGATTCATTGAATTACAAATGCGCCTCAATTTTTTGGCTTAGAACATTTTTAGGTACAGCACCAACTTGTTTTTCAACGATTTTCCCATTTTTAAGTACCAAAAGAGTTGGGATACTTCTGATACCGAATTTTGCTGAAGTGTTAGGGTTGTTGTCTACATCTACTTTCCCAACGATAGCTTTCCCTTCATAATCAGCAGCTAGTTCTTCTACAACTGGACCGATCATTTTGCATGGTCCGCACCATTCAGCCCAGAAATCAACGAGCACAGGTTTATCTGTGTTGGTTATATCGTCAAAATTAGCGTCTGTGATTTCTATTGCTTTTCCCATATTTTTAAAATAAAAAGAGGTTAATGAATTATTACCAGTCTGTAAACTTACTACTTTTTTAAATATTTAGTTTCGATCAGGTTAGAATTTTATACTCCACCTCATTAAGATTTTTTAACTGGTCGAGTAGTGTATTGTTCGGGTCTACCTTGAATTTTCGCGAAAACAACTCAACGTGAATGTTTTCTATGTCGTCGGCGAGCGTAAATCGCAATTCTGTACTTCCCAGATTGGTTGTGATTATTTCTTCAAGGGTGTTTAAAGTCTCCTGTTTTAAATCCTGAATACTCAACTTTACAGACAGCCCTTTTACCATTTTTTGCCTGATATCAGCCAGTAAGCTAATGGTAAGCGGCTTAAACTCCCATTGGTCACCATTGTATCGTTGCTGTACTTTTCCCCGAATGTGCAGGAACTCACCTGGTTTTATCCAATGAGCAAATTTCAGATAATCTTCTCCGAAAAGAGCCATTTCAATTTTTCCGTCAAAATCCTCCAGACTGAAAACGATGAAGGATTTTCCGTTTTTCATTTGTCGTACGTTTGCCGTTCCTACAATTCCGGCAATGGCAACTTCTCTGTTTTTGTAGTCAAAAACCTTATCTACAGGACAAGTGCAGAAATTTTCAATTTCTATTTTGTATTGGTCCAGTGGGTGTCCTGAGATATAAAATCCAACGACATCACGTTCGTATTTTAGTTTCTCAATTTCACTCCAGGGTTCACAATCCGGAATTTTCGGTTTGGCTACTTCCACGCTACTAGAACTACCAAAGAGGCTGTGTTGGTTCGCTTCTTTATCCTGCTGATAAGCAGAACCGTAGCGGATTATTTTTTCTATAGTGCTTGAATTGTCTTTGTCCTGGGTAACATGGAAATACTGTGCTCTGTGAAGGCCGAAAGAATCAAAGGCACCTGCATAGGCAAAGCATTCAAATGTTTTTTTGTTCATGGTACGAAGATTTACTCTTTGTACCAGATTGAACAGGTCGGTATACGGTCCGTTTTCTTCTCTTTCGGAGATAATGGCCGCTATTGCCGCTTCTCCGGCTCCTTTGATCGCTCCCAGTCCAAAACGGATTTTCCCTTCCTTGTTCACGTCGAAGGTCATGGAACTTTCATTAATATCCGGTCCCAGTACTGTTAAACCGATCTTCTTGCATTCGTCCATGAAGAAGGAGATTTTTTCGATGTTGCTCATATTGTGCGTCAACACCGAAGCCATATATTCTGCCGGGTGATGCGCTTTCAGATAGGCTGTCTGGAACGCCACAAATGCATAGCAGGTAGAGTGGGATTTGTTGAATGCGTATGAGGCAAATGCTTCCCAGTCTGTCCAGACTTTTTCACTGACTTTCAGGTCATGTCCGTTTTTCTCGCAGCCCTCCATGAACTTGCTCTTCATCTTATCCAGGGTAGCCCTGTCTTTTTTACCCATGGCCTTACGAAGAACGTCGGCATCCCCCTTACTGAAGTTGGCAAGTTTCTGAGAAAGAAGCATTACCTGCTCCTGATAGACGTTAATTCCATAGGTATCCTTCAGGTATTGCTCCATTTCCGGAATATCATAGGTAATCGGTTCTTTACCATGTTTCCGGCGGATATAGTTAGGAATGTACTCGAGCGGCCCCGGACGATATAGGGCGTTCATGGCGATAAGGTCGGAAAATTTATCCGGTTTCAGCTCCTTCAGGTATTTCTGCATCCCTACGGATTCGAACTGGAATGTTCCGTTGGTTTCCCCTCGTTGATAGAGCTCGAAGGTTTTTTTATCCTCCAGGTCGATTTCATCGATATTAATATCGATACCTTTGTTCTTTTTGATCAGCGCAAGCGCATCTTTGATGATTGTCAGGGTTTTAAGACCAAGAAAGTCCATCTTGATCACCCCTGCATCCTCAATAACTTTTCCGTCGTACTGGGTCAGCAGCAGGTCGGAGTCTTTGGAGGTTGCAACCGGCATCAGATCGGTCAGGTCCTGAGGTGCGATAATAATTCCGGCAGCGTGAACACCGGTACCCCTTACGGAACCTTCCAGGACAAGAGCCTCTTTTAAAACATTGGCCTGCAGGTCGTTCCCGTTCATGATTTCGCGGAGTTTTTTTACTCCTTCGAGATCGTCCGGGTTAAGCCCTTCTTTTTCACTCAGACTCCCCGGACCGTCAATGGGGGCAGTTAATATTCTGTTAAGTTCAATACCTGGCTTTTCAGGTACCAGCTTTGCCAGCGCATTGGAATCGCTTAGGGGAAGGTCCAGTACGCGGGCAACGTCTTTGATACTCATTTTGGCCGCCATGGAACCGTAGGTAACAATCTGGGCTACCTGATTTTTTCCATATTTTTCAACTACATAGTCGATAACCTTTTGTCGTCCTGCATCATCGAAGTCCGTATCAATATCGGGCATACTCTTTCTGTCTGGATTCAGGAAACGCTCAAAAAGCAGATCGTACTTTATCGGGTCTATATTGGTGATTCCCACACAATAGGCAACGGCAGATCCCGCCGCAGATCCCCTTCCCGGTCCAACGAATACCCCTATCTCTTTTCCTTTGTTAATGAAGTCCTGAACGATAAGGAAGTATCCCGCAAATCCCATCGTTTTGATGGTAAACAACTCGAAGTTGAGGCGTTCTTCAATTTCGGGAGTTATTTCCCCGTATTTTTTTCTGGCTCCTTCAAAGGTTAGGTGCTTTAAATATTCCCACTGATTGAGCACGTCGGCATCCGGACCTGTATTGATTTTAAAGGAATCCGGAATAGGGAAGTTGGGGAGCAGAATATCTCTTTTAAGCTTCAGGTGCTCTACTTTGTCCACGATCTCAATGGTATTGTCTACCGCCGAGGGAATGTCGTGGAAGAGTTTTCCCATCTCCGATTTCGTCTTAAAGTAGAACTGGTCATTGTAAAAAGCGAAGCGGGTTCCTTTGGTAAAGTTTCCGTCGTCGGAAAATTCTTTATTGGTAGGAGTACTTTGTTTTTCCCCGGTGTTGATGCAGAGCAAAATATCATGCGCATTGGCATCTTCCTGATCTACATAGTGGGAGTCGTTAGAGGCAATGATTTTAACGTTGTGTTTTAAGGCAAACTTTATTAGGACCTCGTTGACTTTATTTTGCTCGGGGATATCGTGGCGCTGAAGCTCTACATAATAGTCTTCCCCAAAGAGATCCAGCCACCATTTAAATACTTTTTCGCCTTCTTCTTCTCCTTTTTTCAGAATGGTTCGGGGCACCTCTGCTCCAATACAGCAGGTAGTGGCAATAAGACCTTTGTGGTATTTTAAAATTAATTCTTTGTCGATTCGTGGGTACTTGCCATATAAGCCTTCAATATATCCCAGCGAACAGAGTTTGGAAAGGTTTTTATATCCCTCCGGGGTTTTGGCGAGCAGGAGCTGATGACAGCGAACGTCTTTATCGTTTTTGGTAAACGTTTTTTTATGACGATCTTCTACAAGATAAAACTCACAGCCTACTATCGGCTTGACATTGTATTTATTGGCTTCTGCTACAAATTTGAAGACGCCGAACATGTTTCCATGGTCGGTGATTGCTACAGCTTTCATCTCATCTTTCTGAGCCTTTTTCATAAGGTCAGTGATGTTGGCTGCACCGTCAAGAAGTGAAAATTGTGTATGTACGTGTAAGTGTGCGAAATCCGGCATTTCGGTTTGGAACAATAATGTTGAATTCTAAAATTAACGGATATTCTTTAAAAGTTTTCAACAATATTGTAACAATACGCTAAAGGAGCAGGTTTCCCTATCGTTTCTTTCGCTGGGATTCTTCGTATTTGTGAAGTGCTTCTATAAGTTTTTGCTTATTAAGGGTTTCAAAATCTTTGATCTTCCTTATTTCAGCCCTTTTTCTAAGTTCCTGAATCGGAAGCATTTCGAGATTTTGCCTTTTTCTGCCAAACTTAGAATCCTTAATATCTCCTAGTTCATCGCCGTCAATTCCGTCAAAATATTCCGGGTTTTCCATATTTTATCTTTTAACGATTTGAAGATAAAACAGGGAAGTAGTAGAAATGTTAAGGTGCCTTAGAAGCCTTCTTTTACGACTTTAATGCCATTGTTATTCTGATTAGGATAAAGAATTTCTCTTAACGTCTCCGGAGCATTGTGCAATTTCTGAATCAGTAGTTCAAATTCTTCTTTTAGAGTCGGATTAGGGCGGTTGTAATAACTTTCTTCCAGAAGCAGTATCGTGAAGAAAAGGACACTGGCGTAAAAAGCCAGAACCATAGTGCTGAACTTGCAAAGATTTAGTATAGTGGATTTCAAAAAATCTTTTAAGGTTTTCATATCAGTAATTTATTTTTTGGTTAAAAACAAAGCCTGTCTCCCTTACTGCTATACCATTCAGGTCTATAGTAAATATACATATTGCAACCTTGTGAGTCAATGCATTGTTTAGGAAATTTTTTGATCCTTTGGGCGTTTCAAAGTGTGTTTTTACATTTAGTTTATCAGCTTTGGAAGATAATAGTCTCTTGCCTGAAAGAGCGAAAAAACTGGTTCTTTGGGATGGTGTCGTTTCCCAGATAATGTCAGGTTTCAGCAGCGGTCCTGTGTTAGTTGCGTTTGCCTTATTGTTAAATGCTTCGGCATTTCAACTGGGGGTACTTGCGTCCATTCCTGTTTTTGCCAATCTTTTCCAGCTATTTACAGTCTGGTTCATCAACAGGATTAAAAGCAGAAGAAAGGTTTGTGTGTTGTTCTCGTTTCTCGGCAGGTTTCCTTTACTTGTTTTAGGGCTGGCCTGCTGGTTTGGGGAAGGTAGCTGGTTGATCTACCTGCTGACAGGTGTTCTGTTTGTCCACAACTTTGTGGGAGCTATCTCCGGGGGCTCCTGGACGTGCTGGATGCATGACTTAATTCCATCACACCAGCTAGGACGCTTTTTTAGCAAAAGAATCCGGTGGGCCCAGATAGTTGCCATAGCAGTATCTTTTCTTACAGGGTATATCCTGGATCATTTTACCGGACAGGAAATGATGCAATGGATCTTTGGGGGCTTTTTCATGTTGGCCGGTGGTCTTGGTATGCTGAGTACTTTTTTGCTTTCTCAAACCTATGAACCTCCGGTAAAAGAATTTCCTGAATTTTCGCTCAAAGAACTGACCAGGCCATTTTTGAACAGCAATTTCAGAACGCTTATTAGTTTTACTGTTCTTTGGAATCTGGCTTCAAATTTTGCTACTCCTTTCTTCTCGGTATATCTGCTAAGTCAGCTGAATTATCCGGTAAGTAGTGTACTTGGACTGACGGTATTTGCCCAGATGGTGACTATTGTATCACTCGGCTTTTGGGGGAATTATTCTGATACATTCAATAATAAAGCCGTGTTAAGGGTTTGTGTTCCTCTTTATATGTTGTCGGTGATTGCCTGGACGTATACTACATTTCCTGTTGCACATAGTCTGACATTTCCTTTGCTACTGATTATTCACCTTATGATAGGGATTGCCAACGGAGGAATATCGCTGGCAGTGGGGAATATAGGATTAAAACTCGCTCCCCAAAAAAGCGGTTCGGTTTTTCTTATTTCCATGAACATGAGCAATTCACTGGTGGCCGGCTTTGGTCCTATTATATCAGGGATGGTGGCAGCTTATTTTGCTCTAAAGGATCTTTCGATCGGCTTTAGCTATACGGGACCTGGATTAAAGGAAGTTATACCGCTGATAAGTTTACAATCCTGGGATTTTGCGTTTGTTTTCTCTGTGTTACTGGGTATACTGAGCCTTAAAACACTTATTCATATTCAAGAGGGGGAATCTCAACAGCAATACTACCTGTGGGGTTATATAAAAGCTCAATTAAGGCGTGGAAAAAGCAGAAGTCACTTTAAATTCCGTAACTCCAAATCTGTGTTAAATGCTTCTGTTTATTCTGATATGGAAGGCCCTGGAAAAGGACAAATAACCTAATAAATAAGGAGGGAATTGTTCCTGCTACTTAATACCCAGCAGTCTATTCCCAGTCAGATTCTTCCAGTTCTTTTTTGTAGTCTTCTATTGCGCTGTAGATGCCCCAGGCGGAATCAAATCTTCCGGCTTCGGAATTTAGGAATTTGAAGTCTGCTGTATCTGTGATAAAACCTGTTTCTACAAGTACACTTGGCATGGAGGTTTTCCATAGCACCAGAAAACCGGCCTGTTTTACTCCTCGGCTATGTCTCTTATTGCTCAACTGAAATTCGGTTTCAATTTTATGAGCAAGCTTCATGCTGTTTTGCATAAAAGCACTCTGGTAAAGAGAAAACAGGATATACGACTGTGGAGAATTGGGATCAAACCCTTCATAGTTCTTTTTATGATCTTCTTCCAGTAAAATAGAGGAGTTTTCACGCTGGGCTATTTCCAGGTTTTGTTCGCTTTTGTGTAGCCCCATACAATAGGTTTCGGTTCCGTGCATTCCGGCAGGACCTGAATTGACATGGATGGAAATAAAAAGATCTGCGTGGTTTTTATTGGCAATACCAGCCCTGTCGTGAAGTTCCACAAACCGGTCATCCTTCCTTGTATAGATAACTTTTACATCCGGCATGTTTTCCTTAATAAGCTGCCCTACTTTCAGACTGATGTCAAGGGCCAAATCTTTTTCCTTGACCTGGTTTTTCATACATCCGGGATCTTTTCCCCCATGACCCGGATCTATGACAATTGTCTTCACTTTTAGTGATTTACGTTCCAACGGGGTGAACGAACATAATACTAATGTCAGGCAGAATCCTATTGATAAGACCTTTTTTACCATATCCTCTGATGGAAAAAGACAACGATCACCTAAAGAACGGGCGATCAGTTAGTAAAATTACAAAATATTTTAAATAAGGGAAATTTCGCACCTCCGCTTTACGATGGAGGGCTTCGGCTTGTTACATAGATAGTTGGAATGATACAACAGCCATGTTGGGCAGAATGCAGTTGTATTTATAGAAGACCTTTGAAGTGGTGAATATGGCAAAAATTCAATTGCAGACCCTGATGGTATTTTTTGTTACAGTACTATTCTTTTCCGGTAAACGGTCGGATGTAGCAAACTTTTCTGTGGAAACCAATCCCTCGTTTGCTGAACCCTGCGGAATCAACTATAATGACTGGGAACTGAATTTTCAGGACGAGTTTAACGGATCAGTGGAGGATTTGACCGAAAACTGGTATCTGTTCGGAGATAACCACGGAGCGGAGGAGTTGCAAATTTATAAATGGGATCAGTTGTCCATTTCCGAAGGAAATCTGGTGATTACCGCTCAGGCTCTTTCCAGGCCGGAAGTTGCTTCTAATGGTATAAGCTACAACTATGCATCCGGTTGGATTTATTATAAAAAGATGGTAAAAGGAAATTCCCTGTTTGAGATAAAATGTAAAATGCCGGAAGGGAGGGAGCAAACCTTGTGGCCCGCTTTCTGGATGTGGAACGGTGATTGTTCGGAAAAAACAGACGGATACAGGGAAATAGACATTTTTGAATACTGGGGCGATAACTATAAATGTGGAACCAATAATGTTTTCTGGTGCGACGAAAGCAAAAACAGGCAGAGTTGTATTGCTGAATACTGTGAAAAAAGATCCGATTATTTCAACGACTTTCACGTTTTCTCACTTGCCTGGCTCGAGAATAAGCTGGTGTTTTTTATTGATGGAAAAGAGATTCGTACGATCACGGATCATGTTCCTTCGGTATCAGATGAAATGTATTTGATCGCTAATCTTGCTTTGGGAAATTCACCTTCCATTTCAGAAGTGAAATTTCCTCAGTATTTCACAATTGACTGGATCAGAATTTATGATCTGAAAACCCCTGAGAATACACTGGAAACCTGCACGCGGGTTGAAAGGTGCGAACACACAAGTGCCAGTAATCCGATTTTGCAAAAAGTCCGGAACGAGCTAAAATAAAATTATTCTATCTTCCTTTTCAGGTCTTTTCTGAATTTTAGCTTAAAGTATTGTCGAACCCAGAACAGCATAAAACCGGTATTCAGTAGTTTAGTAAGAAATGAGGAACTGGATATGACCATTTTGGTCATGGTAGTTTCGATAAACCTTGGCGCAAAAGCACGGGAATATTTTTTTATAAGGTTTTTCTTAATATCAAAAAAACTTTTGTCTGCATTTCCTTTGCTTTTGTGCAACAAATGAAAGTTTACCACATAGGCATTATATCCCAGGATTGATGCAATAATGCATAAGTCTGTTCCGTAAAGATGAAATCCGGAAAGGTCTCCAGACAGAGCCAGATTGGCTTCCTTTTTTACCAGTATAAAGTTTTCGTCAACGGAAACAACTTTGGCAGGAGGGTGTCCGCATTTGCGGAATACTCCGTCTCCTTCGGAAATTCTGTATACCTTGTTTTTTATGCCAACGGCTCCTGCATTACCAATAATAGCCCATCGAGGATCCATGGTCTCAATTTCTTCAATACGCTTTTCCAGTACTTCAAGATTGTCGTAGTTTAACAGAATGTCCTGGTGGCAGAGAATAATATACTTTCCCTGTGCTTCCTGAAGGAATTTGTTGAGACCGGAGTAGGCCTCAAATGTGTTGCTTTTACTGTTGTCTATGTGCAGAAATTCACAAAAGGAGGGATCAAATCCGGCACGAACAAAAGATTGAAGCATTTCCTGGTATTCGTCGGGATTCGTCACCAGCGTGCAAATGGAATATTTAAACGGAAACGCCTGCTTTCCGGAAATTGCTCTTGAAGTGATGGGGCTTAATACTTCCAATGGTCTAAAATTTTTTTATCTAAAAATGATTTATTTCTCCAGAACCTGAAAGCATAAAGCCCAAAGCTAACTGTTAACTTTGAGCTTTTAACTTTCAACTTTATACTTTTTTACAATGCCTGCATCGTAGTTAGTTTGCTGTAGACTCCATCTTCGACCGTAAGTAGTTCCTGATGGGTACCTCTTTCTACAATTTTACCTTTTTCTATGACTAAAATTTCGTCGGCATTTTGGATAGTACTCAGTCTGTGAGCGATTACAAGACTGGTCCTGTTTTTCATCAGGTTGTTTAAGGCATCCTGAACCAGTTTTTCAGATTCAGTATCAAGGGCAGAAGTTGCTTCATCCAGAATCAGAATAGGAGGATTTTTAAGAACAGCTCTTGCGATGCTTAAACGTTGTTTTTGTCCACCGGACAACTTCACCCCTCTGTCACCGATAACTGTATCGTAGCCGTTTTCGGTTTCCATGATAAAGTTGTGGGCATTGGCAATTTTGGCAGCCTGAATCACTTCTTCCCTGGACATGTTAGGTTTTCCGAAAGCAATGTTGTTATGAATGGTATCATTGAACAACAACGACTCCTGATTTACAATACCCATGAGATTTCTTACGGACTCCATGGTACAATCTTTAATATCGATACCATCAATTTTTATGCTGCCTGAAGTAGGATCGTAGAATCTTGGGATAAGATCCGAAATCGTGGATTTCCCTCCTCCTGAGGGTCCTACTAGTGCTATGGTTTTGCCTCTTTCCAATTTAAAGGTGATACCATTGAGGATGGTTTTATGATCGTCATAGGAGAAATGTACATTTTCAAAAGAGATCTCTTTCTCAAATGAATTAAGCTCAATAGCATTGGGTTTGTTTTTGATCGCAGGTGGCGTATCAATCAGTTGAAGTACTCGTTCTCCTGCTGTAATTCCATGTTGTATCTGAGAGAATGATCCGGTCATCGCTTTTGCCGGCCTGAGTACCTGACTAAAAATAGCGATGTAGGCAATAAATTCTTCTGGTTTTAATGAATTGTTCCCTTCCAGTACCATGGCACCTCCGTATAAAAGAATTCCGATTACCACCGTCACGCCCATTAATTCTGATACTGGTGAAGCCATCTCGTTTTTCTTTACCATTGTTCTGGAGGCGGAAGAATAATTAATATTCTCCTGTTGAAATTTTTCCTGAATGTAGGGAACAGCGTTAAATGCTTTGATGACGCGCAATCCGGTTAGGGCTTCATCAAGAATGCTAAGCATTATACCCATAGAAGTTTGAGCATCGGAAGTTGCCTGCTTTAATTTACGCACGATTGTAGCGATGATCAGTCCGGAAACAGGAATAAAGAAAATCGTGAAAAGCGTCAGAGATGCAGATAGTTTAAATAGTGCAAAGAAATAAAAGATAATGGTTACAGGTTCACGGAAAAAAACAATTAAGGTATTGGTGATAGAACCCTGAACTACCTGAACATCTCCCGAAATTTTAGCCATAATATCTCCTTTTTTTTCATTGGAGAAATAGCCCAAATGTAGATTCAATGCATTGTTAAATACTGTTTTTCTTAAATTCAGAAGGGTGTGGATTCTTAAATCTTCCAGAATGATCTGAGATAAATAACGGAATAAGTTGGATAGCAACACTGATAGGAAGATTACCCCACATACATAAAACAATGCGGCAAGTTTTTGGTCGGATGACTGGGCAGCTTTATATAAGTAGTAGTAAAATATTTCCTTAAAATATTCATAGCTAAGGGTAAATGAGGGCAGCGCTGTCACTTTATTAAGCGATTCGGCTGAATTATCAGAGAAGAGCAGGTTAAATATTGGAATAAGGAGGGTGAAATTCAGAAGTCCAAAAATGATACTTAATACTGCAAAGATGATATAGGGGATTGCAAATTTTTCAATAGGCTTGGCAAAGGAAAGGAGCCTCAGGTATATTTTCATGTTAGTTAGTTGGTAATAAACTATAGTATAAACTTCAGCAAAGTTATTAAATTATATCCACTTTAAGGCAGATGTTCCTTTTTAAGGGAGAGCTCTCTTAGAATTTGACGATTTTTTTTCCGCTTAATTGCGATCTTATTTCCTTAACCACAGCCGGTAAGGAAATTTTAGTCCCTGAAAGTTTCGATATGGCATTGATTTTTGCCCGTGAAGACAAAATTTCTTTTCTCCTCATGAAGACATCCTTGATCGCTCTAACGTAATAAAACTTGCACGAAAGCAGCTTAAACGTAAGATTTAAAAAGGTCTGAAGAACATATAAGGCGAGGTAAAGTCCATCCAGATGAATAAGATGCAAAAGTATTTTATTCCGGTACGAGGTGACTTTTATCTTTTTGCTCTTGTGGTATTTGGAAATCGTAGCGCTGTTAGGGTGAAGACAAACGGATTTCGGTTCAAAGTAACACCTCCATCCTAACCTCCAGGCTTTTATGCCAAGGTCAAGGTCTTCATTGTAAAAGGGAGCATAAATTTCATCAAATCCGCCGATAGCCATAAGTTTTTCCCTGTCCACAAGGCTGTTGGCTCCGCTTAAAAAGAAACTCGGAATCCTGAAGGAAGGGAGGGAGTCTTCCAGGCTATAATTGATAGTGCCTTTTATGGTAGCTCCTTTCATGTAAGGGTATTTGGCCATATCCTGAACGTTATGGTCGGTCATGCCAATAATTTTACCCATTACCCCAAACGTATCTTTGGAATCAAAGTAGTGGAGCTGATGTACAAAATAATCCGGAGTAAGTTGTACATCATTGTTGAGGGCAAAGACCAGATCCTTGGTCGCAGCTTTTATTCCAAGGTTCATGGTTGGTGAAAAGCCTTTGTTTACATCATTTTGAAGCAGGATAATCCCGGGGTATTGTGTTTTTAGAAACTGAATGGAGTTGTCTGTGGAACAGTCATCGGCTACTATAATTTCAAAGTCTGATTTGCTGTACTCCAGAGCTGTGTATACGGTAGGAAGATTTTCCTCCAGAAGTTTTTGCCCATTATAATTAGGGATGACGACGGATATACTTTTCTGACTCATTAGTTCCAGCTCTCGATTAATTCAAATACCTTTTCTGCTTTAAAAGACACTATACACAGGCAGTTTCCACCTTTGGCGCAGTCAAAACAATTTTTATCCAGCGATAAGACAGTTGATTTTTTCCCTATGGGCTGCCATCTGCCGGCATGCATGGGTTTTATGGAGGGATAAAATCCGATGGTTGGGATACCAAGTGCGGACGCTATGTGCAATGGTCCCGTACTGCAGGCAACGAGTCCGTCAGCTTCAGCGATGACGGAAATAAGTTCTCCCAGTGTAACCTTTCCCGTCAGGTCTACGAGTGCAGGTAGAGATAAGAAATCGCCGAGTTCGTTGTGAATCTTCTGTCCTTCCTCTTTGGTGCCTGTAATAACGGGGGTATATCCGGCAGCGATCAGTCTTTGGGCCAGGGTAAAATAGTTTTGCAATGGCCATTCTCTGGCGCTGCCTTTGGATTTGGGATGCAATATGATTTTTTTTCTGCGATTAGCCAGTTCATTTTTTATGGCATCCGGCAATGCTGTTTTAGGGGATACATCCAGTAGGTTGCCCAGGGCTTCCAGAGACGGAATTTCTTTTATCCCTAACCCTTCCAGTAATTTAAAATTCAGCTGGGCTTCGTGCAGGTCTGATTTTTTTCTTGAAAAACTGACTCGTTTGTTGGCATACCACCAGTGGAATATCCTGTGACTGGTACCTATTCTGACAGGTATTTTGTGTGCTTTGCAGACTTTGGCTACTTCCTTATCTGGATAAACAAACAGCACAACATCAATATTTTTGGATTTTAATAGGGAAGGGTTTTCTATAAGCGTTTCTCTGGCAATAAATTCATCAATAGAATTACACGCTTCCAGAAGGTCTGCAGTATATTTTTTCCCAAGAAATAAAATCCTTGAATCAGGGAAATAGGACTTTAGATAGGCAGCCAGAGGAAATGTAAGTACGACATCTCCTAAATTGTCTGTTCTGCTAATCAGAATGTTTTTCATAGGCATAAGAGTTCATCCGAACTCTATTTAAAATCAGGTTGCAAAATAAAATTTATTCAAAGTCAGCCCAAAGGTCTTGCTTATGACTTTTGAAAGAGACCGTTTTTAATCCCTTTGGTATAATGAAGACTGAACATAATGAAGAATAAACAAAATGTCAGACCGGTTTTGGTTTCCAAAGTATCCTCAAAGAGGAAGGAAACAGAGGTTATGGTATAAATAGCCAGAAGAATCTTAGATCTGTAGTTTTGGTTTGCAAACAAGGGATAATAGAAACAGGATAAAAAGATAATGAACCCTACAAGGCCGGTAGCTGCCAGGGTTCTTAGGTACTGATTATGGGGACTAAGGCGGTTTTCAGGCGCCACAAAGGGAAAATAGGTGGCATACCCTTTTCTTACTTCCGATTCAATATTGCCTTCTCCGACTCCAATTAAAGGGTGTTTTTTAAATAGTTGAAAAGTAACTTGTTGTGCGACAATTCTTTTTCCGATAGAATAGTAGTTCGCCTGCTCCTTAATGTCACTCAGGTTCCAGTCATACATAGTGTATCCCCATTTGTTTTTTAATGTGTCGAGTGAAAAGAAGGAGATAAAAAGTAGTGCCACTATCCCGGCAATAAGGAAAATACCTTTTTTAATATTTTTAAAGGTAAATATGTATAACGTTATCAATACTAACACGACAACATAGAAGGCAACTAGTCCAGAACGTACTGCAAGCAGGTGCTGATAGAAAACTAAAAATACAAGCATAACCAGCAGTATTCCCTTGAAAAAATTATCGGTGAAGTATTTTTTTTTCAAAAGGTAATAAGACAGGAATACAGAGAATGTAACCATTAGACTGAATCGTACATGATTGACAGGTGTAGGAATGAGATGCGATCTCCCATAGGCCCAGTCAAAGTATTCCTTATTCTGAAAATAAATTGCAGTACTGCCAGCTGCACAGGCAAAAACTATTAATACAAATAAGAAAAAGACGTCGTAGTACATCTTTTTAGGGAAAGGAGGGAGTACCGCAAACAAAAAAGGGAGAGCAAGGAACTGATAATGAAGTTCAAACTGAAGTGTTGCATATCTGTGGTTCTCCGGGTCTGTTCTCAGAAGACTTAGTATAAAGGCTAAAAAGATGATGAAAAAGACCGAAAAGTTCTTTTCTACAAGAAATACCCTGAAATTTTTGATTTTGAAAATAAAGTAAAGCAAGGCCAGTCCCGTCAATGCCAGAATACCCTGATTTGAAAGAATATGTATGCTGTCCATGGTAAAAATGCCAATTACTATGACAAAAAGGCATATTCTCACAAAAAATAAGTAGTACTTGTTTTGTAACTCCATTTATTAAGGAATATTTGTATTATAAGTCGTTATAAATATTCTGATTATTAGTTTATTGTATCGGTTAAAAGATCTGATACAACAAATGCAGAAAATTTAATGTTCTACATTAAGGAATCGTAAATATGGTACGATAATTACTTTATTATTAAGTAAAATTATAAATAATACTTTAAATGGAAGAGAATAGAGAAAATATAAAAAAGGATTTAAGCAAAGCGGAGAAGGATGCTCAGTTTGAGAAGGAGTTTATGCCTTTAATCGATTCTCTTTATAATTTTGCTTATCGTTTGACCCTTGATGAAGACGATGCAAATGACCTTGTACAGGAAACCTATTTAAAGGCATATCGATTCTTTAGCTCATACGAGCAGGGTACCAACGCTAAAGCCTGGCTGTTCAGAATATTGAAAAACAGCTTTATTAATGATTTCCGGAAGAAAAGTAAAGAGCCTTCCAAGATTGATTATCAGGAGGTTGAGTCTTATTATAATTCCGATGATGTGGACGAAAACATCACCACAGATTTAAGGATCGAATCACTGCAGGAAATGATTGGAGATGAAGTGGCTACAGCCCTGAATGCTTTGGCGGTCGACTTCAGAACCATTATCATATTGTGTGATTTGGAAGGGTTTACGTATGAGGAAATGGCTAAAATACTCGACATTCCTATTGGTACTGTTCGATCACGTCTCCATAGAGCCAGAAACTTATTAAAAGAAAAGTTGAAGGCGTATGCTGGAACGATGGGGTATAATAAATAGGAAAAAAATCGTATGATTGCGAACAATTTAACGCGAATGGATAAGGGAAAAGAAATCTCTGAATGTAAAGAATGTATGCATGCTCTTCATCTTTTGATAGATGGAGAAGCTTCTAATCATCAGAAACAGTTTCTGGAAAAACATTTAGAAGAATGCATGCCATGCTTTGAAAGGTATAACCTGGATAAAAGTGTAAAGGAGATTTTGAAAACTAAAATTGAAAAAAAGCCCGTTCCTTCGGCCTTAATAGCGAATATTAAGGATAAATTGAATGAAAGTTTTTAAATTTGTTCATGGAAGATGGCAAATTAATCATTTTTTCAGCTCCCTCTGGGTCTGGTAAAACAACCATTGTCAAGCACTTGCTTGCACAAAACGCTAATCTGGGTTATTCAATATCTGCTTGTACAAGGGATAAAAGAGGCCGTAATGAAACCTACGGTAAGGATTATTATTTCCTGACCCCAGAAGAATTTAAGCAAAAGATTGATAAGGACGAATTTGTTGAGTGGGAGCAGGTGTATCCAGGTAACTTCTATGGTACGTTGAAGTCTGAAATTAATAGGATCTGGAGTGAAGGGAAAACAGCAGTTTTTGATGTAGATGTAAAAGGCGGCTTAAACCTTAAAAAGTACTATGGCGACAAGGCCCTGGCAATTTTTGTAAAATGTCCTTCAATGGAAGTGTTGGAAAAAAGGCTTAGAGAGCGGAAAACAGATTCGGAGGAAAGTATATCTGCGAGACTATTCAAGGTTAAGTTTGAAATGAGTTTTGAAAATCAGTTTGATATAACGCTGGTTAATAACGATTTGGATGAAGCGTTGAAAGAAGCGCAACAACTGGTAGATGATTTTCTTGCAGGCAAATTAACGTTTCCTAAAAAAGGCTGATAGGGGTACGTTTATGAAAGTTGGTCTTTTTTTTGGATCCTTTAATCCGATTCACATCGGTCATCTCATTATTGGTAATGTTATGGCCGAACATGCTGATCTTGATGAAGTGTGGTTTGTGGTAACCCCTCAGAATCCTTTGAAAAAAAATAATTCCCTGCTTCATGAATTCGATCGGTACGATATGGTGAATCTGGCTATTATGGATCATCCCAAATTCCGTGTCAGTGATGTGGAGTTTCATTTACCTAGGCCAAGTTATACCATAGATACGCTGACCTATATACAGGAAAAATATCCTCAAAATAAATTCGTGCTTATAATCGGTGAGGATAACCTTTGTCAGCTCCCGAAATGGAAAAACTATAAAAGTATATTAGAGTTTTTTGAATTATATGTTTATCCGAGACCTAATTCGGGAGATTGTGAGTTGAAGAAACATAAAAATGTAAAACTGATAGAGGCGCCTTTGCTGGATATTTCTGCCACGTACATCAGGCAGTCAATAAAAAATAACCTTTCAGTAAAGTATATGATAACAGAGGAGGTAGAGACTTTTATTAGAAATAAAAATCTCTACCGTTAATAGTGGATTAAACAGTCATAATTTCAGCCTCTTTCTTAGCTAAAATCTGATCTATTTTTGCAATAAAGTCGTTTGTTAAAAGTTGAACTTTTTCTTCGGCTTTTTTGACTTCGTCTTCAGAAGCACCTTCTTTTTGAAGTTTTCTTAATTCTTCATTGGTGTCTTTTCTGATATTACGTATACCGATTTTACCATTTTCAGCTTCGCCTTTTACTTGCCTTACAAGAGCTTTTCTTCTTTCCTCTGTAAGCGGAGGTAAAGCGATTCTTATGTTTTCACCATCGTTTTGAGGGTTAAAACCAAGATTGCTGTCTTTTATAGCCTTTTCAATTTCAGAAATCAGTTTTTTCTCAAAAGGCTTGATCAAAATGGTCCTTGCGTCAGGAGTTGTGATGGATGACACTTGCTCAATAGGGGTATCTACGCCATAATAGCTAACAGTGACACCGTGAATCATTGTCGGCATGGCTTTGCCGGCACGTATTTTTGCGAATTCAGCTTCCGTATGTTTCAATGCTTTTTGCATTGCATCTTTTGCTTCGTCCAGGTATAATTGAATTTCTTCCATTTGGAAAAATTAGTTATATAATAAAATTACATTGTTACCAGTGTACCTACATCTTCACCTTCTGCAATTTTCATCAGGTTGCCAGGTTTGTTCATGTCAAAAACGATAATTGGCAAACCATTTTCTTTGCAAAGGGTAAAGGCTGTCATATCCATAATTTGAAGCCCTTTTTGGTATACTTCTTTGAATGAAATATTGGAGAACCTTGTAGCGGTAGGATCTTTTTCTGGATCTGAGGAATAAATTCCGTCTACCCTGGTTCCTTTAAGAACGGCCTGGGCCTCAATTTCTATAGCTCTTAAACTTGCAGCAGAATCGGTTGTGAAATAAGGGTTACCAGTTCCTGCTCCAAAAATGACGATCCGGCCTTTTTCAAGATGTCTTATCGCCCTTCTTCTTATAAATTGCTCGCAAACCTGCTCAATCTTGATTCCGGACATTAATCGGGTGTATAAACCAATGTTTTCAAGGGCGCTCTGTAAGGCCATCGCATTAATGACAGTGGCAAGCATCCCCATATAGTCACCCTGTACTCTATCTATTCCAGTTGCGGCAGCTTCAACACCTCTGTAGATATTGCCCCCTCCGATTACTATTGCCAGCTGAACACCTTTATCACTTACAGCCTTTATTTCTTGAGCATATCTCATTAGCACTTCCGGGTCAATACCGTACTTTTGGTTGCCCATCAATGCTTCTCCACTTAGTTTTAAAAGAATCCTTTTGTATTTCATTTCAGAAGATGTTTTACCGCAAACTTGGCAAATATAATAATGATTATCTAATAATTAAATTATAACCTTATCAGTACCTGATTTTTTTCGACACTCTGTCCTTCTTTAATCTGGATACTTTTGACTGTGCCAGCTCCCGGAGATTTGATAAGGTTTTCCATCTTCATTGCTTCCAGAATCAGCACGGGATCTCCTTTTTCTATGGTCTGACCTTCCTGCACCTTTATCTCCAGAACTTTTCCAGGCATGGGGGCTTTGATATCGTTGAGTGTCTCCGACCTCTTCTGACTGACTCCAAGTTTTTCAAGAAGCTGATCTCTTGCATCCTGTATGGTGACCTGCAGCTCTCTGTCGTTTATTCTTAAAAAAAGAAGCTTTTGAGCTCTGTCGAATTTTAATACCTCCACAGAATAGCTTTTGTTTTCTTTTATAATGTGATAGGATTTTTGATGGGCAAGTTCAACAAAGTCCCAGTTTAAGGGAATGCCGTTGAGGGTTATTGCTTCTCCTTCTTTTTGAAACTCAATAAAATTTTGATTACTGGTTTTTATTTTTAACATTTTGACATTATTTCGCTCTTAAAGATAATTAAATCAATCAAAAAACAACTGAGTATGAGTTTTTCTGTTTCAATAGGGCGCTACCTGCTGTTGCCCCTTTTGGTTCTTTTATTTTCCTGTAAGTCATTGAAGAAAAATGATAATACGGTTCAGATATCTGAAAAAGAGAAAAAAAATGTTCCCACTTTTAAGACCAGTTACGGCCCTTATCAGCCTTCCAGGAGCAGACCTGTTGATTTGTTGCATACAAAACTGGACATCTCTTTCGACTGGAAAAATCAATACCTTAACGGAGTAGCCTATTTGACATTTAAACCTCTGTTTTATCCTCAAAACGAAGTGGTGCTGGATGCAAAAGGAATGGATATTCATTCGGTTGATCTGATAAATCCATCTGCAACCCCGTTAAAATATTCGTACGACAACGAAAAACTTGCCATAGCGCTGAATAAAACCTATGAACGTAAAGATACTTTTCTGATACGTATTAAGTATACTGCAAAACCTAACGAGTTGCGTAAGGGTGGAAGCGATGCCATAACCGACGATCGTGGACTGTATTTCATAAATGCAGATGGTAAAGATCCCAATAAACCAGTCCAGATCTGGACCCAGGGCGAAACTGAAGCCAGTTCCTGCTGGTTTCCTACGATCGATTCTCCCAATGAAAAAACAACTCAGGAGATGTTTATTACCGTTGATTCCAGTTTTAGTGTGCTTTCTAATGGGGAGCTTATTTATCAGAAAGCCAATAATGATGGAACAAAGACCTATTACTGGAAACAGGACCTTCCTCACTCTCCCTATCTTTTTATGATGGCAATAGGTAAGTATGCCATTGTAGAAGATCAGATGAAGGATACCAAATTCGACTGGGATAATTTGAAAGTGAACTACTACGTCGAGCCTCAGTACGAGAAATATGCAAAAGACATTTTTGGAAATACTCCGGAAATGATAGCGTTCTTCTCTTCTCTTTTTAAGTATAAATATCCCTGGGATAAATATTCTCAGGTGGTTGTCAGGGATTTTGTTTCAGGGGCCATGGAGAATACTTCGGCTTCAGTGTTTATGGAAGCGCTTCAGTCTACCGACAGAGAGTTGCTCGATGAGAGCTGGGATCCAATCATAGCGCATGAGCTTGTACACCACTGGTTTGGTAATCTTGTTACAGCAGAATCCTGGGCAAACCTGCCACTCAATGAATCGTTTGCCAATTATTCAGAATATTTGTGGCTGGATCATAAATATGGGAAGGAAGAGGCCGATTTGCATGCAGAAACTGAAGAAAAACAATATTTTGAGGAAGCAAAGAGAAAACAGGATCCTTTAATCCGGTTCCATTATACCGATAAGGAGGATATGTTTGATCGTCATAGTTATAATAAAGGAGGAAGGGTTTTACATACTTTGAGAAAGGTAGTGGGGGATTCTGCATTTTTTGAAGCCCTGCACCTCTACTTAAAAAGAAATCAATTTAAATCCGCAGAAATTCATGATTTAAGACTCGCTTTTGAGGAAGTTACCGGAACGGATCTAAACTGGTTTTTTAATCAGTGGTTTTTGTCTCCCGGCCATCCGGAATTGAAAATTGAAAGCCATTACAGCAATGGAATGCTGGCGGTAACGGTGGAACAAGTGCAGGATACATTGAGAACTCCTGTGTACAGGATTCCTTTCACACTTGATGTTTGGGTGAATGGGGTTAAAAATACCTATCGTCTTGAGCTTACCAGGGCAAAACAGGAATTCTCATTGCCATGTCCGGCTCAGCCCAATCTGGTACATTTCGATCCGGACAATGAGGTGCTGTCTAAAAAGACACACGAAAAAACGGACGAGGAACTGATTTTTCAGTTTAAGAATTCGGAGGGCTACTTTGGAAGGAAAAACGCAATGGAAGATTACTTTGATTTGAGTAAGGCAGAAAATCAGGAGGTTGCCCAGGCCAAGTTTAAAACGAAAGAGTTTGAAAGCCTGTTTAAGGCAGCACTAAACGACCGGTTTTGGGGGATAAGAGATTTTGCTCTGGATCAGTTTTCCAGGTATGTGATCCCCAATATAGAAAATTATATACCAGATTTAGAGCGTATTGCAGCAAGCGATCCAAAACCGGCAGTGAGGGCACAGGCAATTTATTTATTATCCTCCTATGATAACAAAAGGTTTGTGGATCTGTATCTGAAAGGGCTGGAAGACAAAGCGTATTCTGTGATCGGGGCATCGCTATCCAGTTTGTTGAAGAATAAGCAAGCCGGTATTGAAAATAGAATTCCAGAGTTTGAGGCAATCGACAACATCAATATAATAATTCCACTGGCTAACTATTTTATAAATGCTAAGGATACAACAAAGTATTCCTGGTTTAAGAAGAATATGCTGACTTCAAAAGACCGGCAGACATATTCTTTGTTAAATTATTTTAGTCAGTACCTGGCATTGTTGCCGGAGGCAGAAAAGGAGGATGGAAAGCAGGTATTAAAGAAAATTTCGGAGACCAATAAGCATGAAGTGATACGGCAGACCGCCAGTTATTACCTTCAGATGCTGAAGTAGGGAGGTTTATGAAAAAAAAAGTAAAATTTAATTGACTGACAATTAAGGAGCTGAAAAAATTTTAAAAAAAAAATAATAAAAATAGGTGCAAAAATTTGACATGATCAAAAAAGCACCTATTTTTGCAGCTCAATTTTTTAAAACAGCAAGATTAAAAGGTTGACTTGAAAAAGAAGTTTTCAAGATAAGACTGGGGAGATACCAAAGCGGCCAACTGGAACAGACTGTAAATCTGTCGTCATATGACTTCGAAGGTTCGAATCCTTCTCTCCCCACAATAGATTTCTTTAAAAAATAGTTTCGAGAAAAATTGGGGAATTGAAAATGGTTTATTTACTTTGCGAACCAATTTCAATTCTGGGAAGGGAAAAATCTCAGACTAGCCAAATTAAATTATAAGCGGGAGTAGCTCAGTTGGTAGAGCGACAGCCTTCCAAGCTGTAGGTCGCGGGTTCGAGCCTCGTCTCCCGCTCAATTTTTTGAGCTTCCTGGAGAGTTGCTCTTAAGCCGGTGTAGCTCAGGGGTAGAGTACTTCCTTGGTAAGGAAGGGGTCACGGGTTCAATTCCCGTCACTGGCTCATAAAAATGTCAACGCTAGAGCAATTCAGCTAAAGATTACAAATTCCTTATTATCGCGTTAAAAATAATTAATAATTTAAGAATAATAAATTAACAATAAAACCGAGGATTTTCAAATATGGCTAAAGAAACTTTTGACCGTTCCAAACCTCACGTGAATATAGGTACTATAGGTCACGTAGACCACGGTAAAACAACTTTGACTGCCGCAATCACAAAAGTATTGTCAGAAAAGGGTTTAGCAGAGAAAAGAGATTTCTCTACTATTGACAACGCTCCTGAAGAAAAAGAAAGAGGTATCACTATCAATACTTCTCACGTGGAGTACGCTACAGCTACCAGACACTATGCACACGTTGACTGTCCAGGTCACGCTGACTATGTAAAGAACATGGTTACTGGTGCTGCTCAGATGGACGGTGCTATCCTTGTGGTTGCTGCTACTGACGGACCAATGCCTCAAACTAGAGAGCACATTCTTCTTGCTCGTCAGGTAGGTGTTCCTGCTCTTGTAGTGTTCATGAACAAAGTTGACTTAGTGGACGATCCTGAGCTTCTTGACCTAGTTGAAATGGAGGTTAGAGAGCTTCTTAGCTTCTACGAATTCCCAGGTGATACAATCTCAATCATCAGAGGTTCTGCTCTTGGTGGATTGAACGGTGATCCAAAATGGGTTGCAACAATCGAAGAGTTGATGGATGCGGTAGATAAAGATATTCCAATTCCTCCACGTATGACTGATCTTCCTTTCTTGATGCCAGTTGAAGACGTGTTCTCTATTACAGGTAGAGGTACAGTTGCAACAGGTAGAATTGAAAGAGGAGTTATTAACTCTGGAGAGCCAGTTGATATTCTTGGTATGGGAGCTGAAAACCTTAAGTCTACAGTTACTGGGGTTGAAATGTTCAGAAAAATCCTTGACAGAGGTGAAGCTGGTGATAACGTAGGTCTACTTCTAAGAGGTATCGAGAAAGACCAAATCAGAAGAGGAATGGTAATCTGCAAGCCAGGTTCTGTAACTCCTCACAACGAGTTCAAAGCTGAGATTTACGTTCTTTCTAAAGAAGAAGGTGGAAGACATACTCCATTCTTCAACAAGTACAGACCTCAGTTCTACATGAGAACAACTGACGTTACAGGTGAAATCATCCTTCCAGAAGGAACTGAAATGGTTATGCCTGGTGACAACATCACAATCACTGTGAAACTTATCAACTCTGTTGCAATGGAGAAAGGTTTAAGATTTGCGATCAGAGAAGGTGGTAGAACAGTAGGTGCTGGTCAGGTAACTGAAATTCTAAACTAATTTTAGAAATAAATAAGAGTGCGTTTTTGAAAAATTATTTTCGAGAACGCACTTGTTTATTTATTAGATATTATATAACTTTGCACTCCCTTTTCAGGGGTGTGTAGTTAAACGGGTGTAGTTCAAGGGTAGAATAGCGGTCTCCAAAACCGTTGATGGGAGTTCGAATCTCTCCACCCGTGCACAGGAAAACAAGTCAAAAATGAAAAAGATAATAGATTTTCTAAAAGAGTCAGTTGAAGAGATCAGAACCAAAGTTTCCTGGCCCAAGTTCAGTGAACTTCAGGGAAGCACTGTACTTGTTCTGGTAGCTTCTATCATTTTTGCACTAATAATCGGAATAATCGATTATTTATTTAAAAACGGTATGTCCTTCATATACGAAAACTTCTAAAAGGAGGATAGATCGATGAGTCAATTACAATGGTACGTTGTCAGGGCGGTAAGTGGTCAAGAGAAGAAGGTAAAAAGCTATCTTGAAAATGAAATCGTTAGACAAAACCTACAGGAATATGTTCCTCAGGTTTTAATACCTTCTGAAAAGGTATATGAAATGAGAAACGGGAAAAAGAGGGTGCGTGAGAGAAATTTTTTCCCTGGGTATGTATTAATTCAAGCAGATATAAATCACGGAGAAGCAGCACACATCATTACAAGTATTCCGGGAGTCATTGGCTTTCTGGGGTCAAGTGAGTCAGGAGTTGCTTCCAAAAAACCGGTTCCATTAAGACAATCTGAAGTAAACAGGATTCTGGGAAAGGTAGATCAGGTTGACGAAAGAGAGGAAAAGCTGGAAACTCCTTTTATAGTAGGAGAGCTGGTAAAAGTAATGGATGGACCTTTCAACGGATTCACCGGTTCTGTTGAAGAAGTATTTGAAGAAAGAAAGAAACTCAATGTTATGGTGAAAATTTTTGGAAGAAATACACCTGTTGAGTTGAATTATATGCAAGTAGAAAAAGTTCAGTAAAATGGCAAAAGAAATAGGCGGATATCTGAAATTGCAGGTAAAGGGCGGAGCCGCAAATCCATCTCCTCCAATTGGTCCAGCATTGGGTAGTAAAGGTTTGAATATCATGGAGTTCTGTAAGCAGTTCAATGCTAGAACCCAGGACAAACCAGGAGTACTACTACCAGTATTAATAACAATCTACAAAGACAAATCCTTTGATTTTGTTATTAAAACTCCTCCAGCTCCAATACTTTTAATGGAAGCTGCAAAAGCTAAAAAAGGATCTGCAGAACCTAACAGAGTTAAAGTAGGATCAGTTACTTGGGATCAGGTTAAAACTATTGCTGAAACTAAATTGCCAGACCTAAATTGTTCTACAATTGAATCAGCAATGAAGATGGTTGCCGGAACTGCAAGAAGTTTGGGTATAACAGTTACAGGTAAAGCTCCTTGGGAATCTTAATTGGAAATTGACATGGGAAAACTTACAAAAAAACAAAAGGAAGTAATTGCTAAATATAACCCTGACCAGGAATATTCTCTTGCAGATGCGTCTAAATTGGTAAAAGAAATCACTTATACAAAGTTTGATGCTTCAGTTGACGTAGATGTAAGATTAGGAGTTGATCCTAAGAAAGCTGACCAAATGGTAAGAGGAGTGGTTGCTCTTCCACACGGTACCGGAAAAGACGTAAGAGTTTTGGTTCTTTGTACTCCTGATAAAGTACAGGAAGCTAAAGAAGCTGGTGCTGAGCATGTTGGTCTAGACGATTATATCGCAAAGATTGAGCAGGGCTGGTTGGATATCGATGTAATCATTACGATGCCAACTGTAATGGCAAAAGTAGGTAAATTAGGTAAAATCCTTGGTCCTAGAAGCTTAATGCCAAATCCTAAAGCTGGAACTGTAACTCTTGAAGTTGGAAAAGCTGTTAGAGAGATTAAGCAGGGTAAAATCGACTTCAAGGTAGATAAATACGGAATTATTCATACCAGTATCGGTAAAGTATCTTTCTCTCCTGAAAAAATCCAGGACAATGTGACTGAGCTTATTCAGGTAATTTCTAAGTTAAAACCTGCTTCAGCAAAAGGTACTTACATTAAGAGTGTTTCATTGTCCAGCACAATGAGCCCTGGTATTTCAGTAGATAAGAGTTCAATTTCAGGATTATAAGAAAATGACTAAAGAACAAAAAGCTCAGATTATTGAGGAGTTGAGCCAGAAATTTGCGACAAAGAATTATTTCTACATCACTGACGCTTCAGGCCTTACTGTTGAGCAAGTTAATAAGTTTAGAAAACTTTGCTTCAAAAGAGGTGTTGAATATCAGGTAGTAAAAAATTCTTTGATTAAAAAGGCTCTTGCTAATCTCAATACAGATTATACTCCTTTTAATGAGTCTGTTTTAAAGGGATTCTCAGGGGTGTTATTTGCTGATGCAGGAAATGCTCCAGCGAAATTATTAAAAGAATTCCATAAAGAAGCAGGAAAAGGAAATGAAAAGCCTGTATTAAAAGGTGCTTCTATCGACGGAGGATTATTCATCGGTGCTGATAACTTAGATACCTTAAGCAATCTTAAATCTAAGAACGAACTTATCGGAGAAATCATTGGCTTACTTCAATCTCCTGCTAAAAATGTTGTTTCTGCTCTTCAAAGCGGTGGAAATAAACTTGCAGGAATTGTTAAGACTCTTTCTGAAAAAGCCGAGTAATAATTCAAAATACATTCAAATAATAAACAATTAATCAAATTAGTAATTTTTAAATAAATAATAAAATGGCAGATTTAAAAGCATTCGCTGAGCAACTTGTAAATTTAACTGTTAAAGAAGTTAACGAACTTGCGCAAATCCTGAAAGATGAATACGGTATCGAGCCTGCTGCTGCTGCTGCTCCTGTAGTAGTTGCTGGTGGTGGTGCTGCTGCTGCTGACGCACCTGCTGAAAAAACAGCTTTCGATGTAATTCTTAAAAACCCAGGTGCTGCTAAACTTGCAGTTGTGAAACTTGTTAAAGATCTTACTGGTCTTGGATTGAAAGAAGCTAAAGATCTAGTTGATTCTACTCCAAAACCTGTTAAAGAAGGTTTACCTAAAAACGAAGCTGAGTCTCTTAAGAAACAATTAGAAGAGGCTGGAGCTGAAGTTGAAATTAAATAAGGGTAAATTACCTTTAACAGCCTTAAAAAATAATTTCAAGGCCTGGCAACATAGTCAGGTCTTTTGCTGTTTGTGGGTATAAACCTGCCAGGCATCTCTTGATTCAAGTAATAATATTAAAAAATTATTCACTAACCAAACTTATAAAGCATTGGCTATCAATAATAAAGGAGAAAGAATAAGTTTTGCTTCAAGAAAGTCTCTGATAGACTATCCGGATTTTCTTGATGTGCAACTACAATCCTTTGAGGATTTCTTTCAGATTGATACGCCCTCTGAAAGTCGTACACAGGAGGGTTTGTATAAAGTATTTGCGGAAAATTTCCCTATCAGCGACTCAAGAGAAAACTTTGTTCTTGAGTTTATAGACTATACAATTGACCCGCCTAAATATTCCGTTGACGAATGTATTGATAGAGGTCTTACCTATTCTGTGCCTTTAAAGGCAAAATTAAGACTTTCATGCAACGACGAAGACAACGAAGATTTCCAGACTATTGAGCAGGAAGTATTCCTTGGGAATATACCTTACATGACTCAAAAGGGATCTTTCATAGTAAACGGGGCAGAAAGGGTTATAGTTTCTCAGTTGCACAGATCTCCGGGAGTTTTTTTCGCTCAAAGTAAACATACAAACGGTACAAAACTTTATTCTGCCAGAATTATCCCATTTAAAGGATCCTGGATCGAGTTTGCTACAGACGTGAATAACGTTATGTATGCCTACATCGACAGAAAGAAGAAGTTTCCGGTGACTACTCTTTTACGTGCTATCGGGTACGGCTCTGATAAGGATATCCTTGACCTGTTCGGTTTATCTGAAGAGGTTGAAGCCAATAAAGCTTCCCTGAAAAAAGTTATAGGTAGAAAACTTGCAGCAAGGGTGCTTAGAAGCTGGACTGAAGATTTTGTGGATGAAGATACCGGTGAGGTTGTATCTATCGATAGAAATGAAGTGCTTCTGGAAAGAGATTCTGTTATCTCTGAAGAAGATATCGATACAATCCTGGATTCTAATACCAAATCAATTATCCTGCATAGAGAAGATATAAATATAGCAGATTACACTATTATTTATAACACCCTTCAAAAGGATAATTCCAACTCTGAAAAAGAAGCTGTTGAAACCATTTACAGACAGCTTAGAAATACAGAGGCTCCAGATGAGCAAACTGCCAGAGATATTATCCATAACCTGTTCTTCAGTGATAAGAGATACGATCTTGGTGAAGTTGGTAGATATAGAATCAATAAAAAGCTTGGTCTTGAAATCGCTTCTGATATCAGAGTTTTAACTACTCAGGATATCATTAGCATTGTAAAATATCTTATCGGACTGATCAACTCTAAAGCTGTTGTCGATGATATCGACCACTTGAGCAACAGAAGGGTTAGAACAGTTGGTGAGCAGTTATACAGCCAGTTCGGTGTAGGTTTGGCCAGAATGGCAAGAACAATCAAAGAAAGAATGAACGTAAGGGACAATGAGGATTTTAAACCTGTTGACCTTATCAATGCAAGAACGCTTTCTTCGGTTATCAATTCATTCTTCGGAACGAACCAGTTATCTCAGTTCATGGATCAGACAAACCCATTAGCTGAGATTACACATAAAAGGAGAATGTCTGCTTTAGGTCCTGGTGGTCTTTCAAGAGAAAGAGCAGGATTTGAGGTTCGTGACGTTCACTATACCCACTACGGTCGTCTTTGTACTATCGAAACACCGGAAGGTCCGAACATCGGTCTTATTTCTTCTCTTTGCGTGCATGCAAAGGTAAACAACATGGGCTTTATCGAAACTCCTTACCTTAAAGTTGAAGATGGTAAAGTGAGCCTTAAAGATCCTGTTTACCTGACTGCGGAAGAAGAAGATCGCCATAACATTGCTCAGGCGAATGCCAAAATCGATGAAGAAGGAAACTTCCTGTTAGATAAAGTAAAGGCGAGATACGAAGGTGACTTCCCTGTAGTAGAGCCTGATAAATTGTCTTATATGGACGTGGCTCCGAACCAGATTGTATCCGTAGCGGCTTCTCTGATTCCGTTCCTTGAGCACGACGATGCGAACCGTGCCTTGATGGGATCAAACATGCAACGTCAGGCTGTACCTTTATTGAAGCCTGAAGCTCCGATCGTTGGAACGGGCCTTGAAGGTCGTGTTGCTGTGGACTCCAGAGCGCTTGTAACTGCAGAAGGAGAAGGCGTGGTTGAGTTTGTGGATGCGAAGAAAATCGTTATAAAATACGACCTTTCTGAGGAAGAAAAACTTGTAAGCTTCGATTCAGAAAGCAAAACATATGACCTGGTAAAATTCAGAAGAACCAACCAGGATACTTGTATAAACCTTAAGCCTATTGTATTTAAAGGGCAAAGAATAACCAAAGGACAAGTTCTTTGCGAAGGTTATGCTACCAATAACGGAGAGCTTGCTCTTGGTAGAAACCTGAAAGTGGCATTCATGCCATGGCAGGGATACAACTTCGAGGATGCTATTGTTATTTCTGAGAAAGTAGTTCGTGACGATATCTTTACTTCTATTCACATTGAAGAATTTGAACTGGAAGTAAGAGATACCAAGAGAGGGGAAGAAGAGCTTACTTCAGAAATTCCAAACGTAAGTGAAGAGGCGGTTAAAAACCTTGATGAAAACGGAATTGTTCGTATTGGAGCTGAGGTTAAGGAAGGGGATATCCTAATCGGTAAAATCACTCCTAAAGGAGAAACCGATCCAACTCCTGAAGAAAAACTTCTAAGAGCAATATTCGGTGACAAAGCAGGTGATGTTAAAGATGCATCTCTAAAAGCTTCTCCTTCTTTAAGAGGGGTAGTTATCGATACGAAACTCTTCTCTCGTCCTAAGAAGGATAAAGACATCAGAGCGAAGTCTAAAAAGCAAGTCGATACCTTAAAAGCGAAATACAGCAAAGACCTTTTGGCAATCAGAGCTATCATGATTGAAAAAATGGTCGAATTGCTTGATGGTAAGACAAGTAATGGAGTGAAACACAAATTTGGAGATGAGATTGTTTCCAAAGGTGTAAAATTCAACAGGAAAAATATTACTGAAAATATCTTCCCTGAGCGTAACAGTTATAGAGACGAAAGTACCTATAATGTACCGGAAGAAGTAAATCTTTTGGGTGACCTGATTCTTGAGGGCTGGACTTCAGATGAGAAAGTTAATTCCATGCTTCAGAGTCTTGTTAAGAACTATAACAGAAAAAGAAATGAACTTTCCGGAAGATTTAAGCGTGAAAGATTCACTTTGGAAGTTGGAGATGAACTTCCAGCGGGTATAGTTCAGCTTGCTAAAGTTTACGTTGCTAAGAAGCGTAAACTGAAAGTAGGGGATAAGATGGCAGGACGTCACGGTAACAAAGGGGTTGTAGCTAAAATTGTTCGTGAAGAGGATATGCCATTCCTGGAAGATGGAACTCCGGTGGATATTGTTCTAAATCCGCTAGGTGTACCTTCTCGTATGAACCTTGGACAGATTTACGAAACTGTTCTTGGATGGGCAGGATTAAAACTTGGAAGAACTTACGCTACTCCTATATTTGATGGAGCCAGTGAAGAAGAGGTGGCTAAAGAACTTGAACTTGCAGGGCTTCCGCCATTTGGAAGAACGTACCTGTATGATGGTTTAACTGGTCAGCGATTCGATCAGCCGGTAACTGTGGGTGTGATCTACATGCTTAAACTTGGCCACTTGGTGGATGATAAGATGCACGCACGTTCAATCGGTCCATACTCATTAATTACTCAGCAGCCACTTGGAGGTAAAGCTCAGTTCGGAGGTCAGAGATTTGGAGAGATGGAGGTTTGGGCACTTGAAGCATTCGGTGCAGCCAACGTTCTTCAGGAAATTCTGACAGTGAAATCTGACGACGTTATAGGAAGAGCTAAAGCATATGAAGCCATAGTGAAAGGTGAAAATATGCCTAAACCGAATATACCGGAATCCTTCAACGTATTGGTTCACGAGTTAAGAGGACTTGCTCTGGAAATCACTTTAGACTAGTCATTAACCAGCTGCCGGAAAAATCCGGCAGCTATTCATATTTTTTTAAGTTTGTTTCAGGATATAAAACCTAAAAGATGGCTTTCAGAAAAAATAAAAAATTAAATCAGGACTTCTCAAAAGTCACCATCAGCCTTGCTTCACCTGAATCCATTTTGGAAAGTTCTCATGGAGAAGTAACGCAACCGGAGACGATCAATTACAGAACATATAAACCTGAAATGGGTGGACTATTCTGCGAAAGAATATTCGGTCCTGTAAAAGATTGGGAGTGTCATTGCGGTAAATACAAAAGAATTAGATATAAAGGTATTATCTGTGACAGATGTGGTGTTGAAGTAACGGAGAAAAAAGTCAGAAGAGAAAGAATGGGACACATTGAACTTGTGGTCCCTGTTGCGCATATCTGGTATTTCAGATCTTTACCAAATAAGATCGGTTATTTATTAGGATTACCTACTAAAAAACTTGATCAGATAATTTACTACGAAAGATATGTCGTGATCCAGCCAGGTATTAAATCTGAAGATGGTATCAACTATCTTGACTTCCTGACAGAAGACGAATATTTGGATATCCTGGATAAACTTCCAAGAGAAAACCAAATGCTGGACGATGAGGATCCCAATAAATTTATCGCAAAGATGGGAGCCGAAGCGTTGGAAATGCTTTTGTCAAGAATTAACCTGGATGAGCTTTCTTATAGCTTAAGACACGCTGCTGCCAACGATACTTCTCAGCAAAGAAAAGCAGAAGCTTTAAAAAGACTGAAGGTAGTAGAGGCGTTCAGAGATGCGAGAACTCGTATTGAGAACAAGCCAGAGTGGATGGTAGTCAGAATGGTGCCTGTTATTCCTCCTGAACTTCGTCCGCTTGTTCCGTTGGATGGTGGCCGTTTCGCAACCTCAGATTTAAATGACCTTTACAGAAGGGTTATCATCAGAAATAACCGTCTGAAAAGATTGATCGAAATAAAAGCTCCTGAAGTAATTCTTAGAAACGAGAAGCGTATGCTTCAGGAAGCAGTCGACTCTTTGTTCGACAACTCAAGAAAGGTAAATGCTGTTAGAGCAGAAGGTAACAGAGCATTGAAATCTTTAAGTGATATGCTTAAAGGTAAGCAAGGTCGTTTCCGTCAGAACCTTCTTGGAAAAAGGGTGGATTACTCCGGTCGTTCGGTTATCGTGGTAGGTCCAGAGCTTAAACTTCATGAGTGCGGTCTTCCAAAAGATATGGCGGCTGAGTTGTTTAAGCCATTTATCATAAGGAAGCTGATCGAAAGAGGAATCGTTAAAACGGTTAAGTCTGCTAAGAAAATAGTAGACAGAAAAGATCCTGTAGTATGGGATATCCTTGAAAACGTACTGAAAGGACACCCTGTATTGCTCAACCGTGCTCCAACGCTTCACAGACTTGGTATTCAGGCATTCCAGCCTAAACTTATAGAAGGAAAAGCGATTCAGTTGCACCCGCTTGTGTGTACGGCATTTAACGCCGACTTTGACGGTGACCAGATGGCGGTACACGTACCACTTGGACAAGAAGCAATTCTTGAGGCATCTGTATTAATGCTTGCTTCACACAATATCCTTAACCCTGCAAACGGAGCGCCTATTACCGTACCATCTCAGGACATGGTTCTTGGATTGTACTACGTAACTAAAGGTAGAAAATCAACTCCTGAACATCCGGTGCTTGGCGAAGGAAAAGTGTTCTATGGTCCGGAAGAAGTAGTAATTGCGTTGAATGAAGGAAGACTTTCTCAACATGCGCACATTAAAGTTCGTGTGAATGTAAGAAATGAGAAAGGCGAACTACAGAAAAAGCTTATAGATACAGTTGCTGGAAGGGTACTGTTCAACCTGCTTGTTCCTGAAGAAGTAGGATATATCAACGAGCTGTTAACCAAGAAAAAGTTACAGCAAATTATCGGTCACGTATTCAAGGTAGCTGGTAACTCCAGAACTGCTCATTTCCTTGACGACATTAAGCAATTAGGATTTATGTCGGCTTTCAGAGGCGGACTATCCATAGGATTGTCGGATGTGAAAATTCCGGAATCTAAAAACGTTCTTGTTGCTCAGGCGAAGGAAGAGGTTGATGCAGTTTGGAACAACTATCTGATGGGATTGATCACTGATAACGAAAGATACAATCAGGTAATCGATATCTGGACAAGAATCAACTCTCAGATCACTGAGACGCTGATGCAACAGCTGGAAAGCGATCAGCAGGGATTCAACTCCATCTACATGATGATGCACTCCGGTGCGAGAGGTTCCAGAGAGCAGATTCGTCAGCTTGGTGGTATGAGGGGGCTTATGGCTAAACCTCAGAAGAACCTGCAGGGATCTATCGGTGAGATCATCGAAAACCCAATTCTTTCTAACTTTAAAGAAGGTCTTGACGTTATCGAGTACTTTATCTCTACACACGGTGCCAGAAAAGGTCTTGCGGATACCGCTCTGAAAACTGCGGATGCGGGTTATCTGACAAGAAGGCTGGTAGACGTGGCTCAGGATGTGGTAATCAATGAAACGGATTGTGGTACACTAAGAGGTCTTACTGTGACCGCACTTAAAGATAATGAAGAGGTTGTTGAACCACTTTCAGAAAGAATTCTAGGTAGAGTAACAGTTCACGATATCTTCGATCCGATTTCAAATGAGTTGATTATTGCCGCCGGAGAAGAAGTAGATGAGAACATCGCAAGAATCATTGATGAATCAGCGATTGAGTCAGTAGAGATTCGTTCCGTATTGACTTGTGAATCCAGAAGAGGGGTTTGTGCGAAGTGTTATGGAAGAAACCTTGCTACCGGAAGAATGGTAGAAAAAGGTGAAGCAGTGGGTGTTATTGCAGCTCAGTCTATCGGTGAGCCTGGTACTCAGCTTACACTTAGAACTTTCCACGTCGGTGGTACTGCGTCGAACATTGCTGTTGATGCTTCTATCAAAGCTAAGTTTGACGGTATCATTGCCTTTGACGAAATCAAATCGATTGCTACTACCAATAACGAAGGTGAAAGAGTAGATGTGGTAATGGGACGTTCTGGTGAAATTAGAATCATGGACGAAAAAGGCGAAAAAGTTCTTATCTCCAACCACGTTCCTTACGGTGCTTTCTTAAAAGTAAAAGAAGGTGACAGAGTAACCAAAGGTCAGGATATCTGTAACTGGGATCCTTACAACGCTGTTATTCTTTCTGAGTTTGATGGTAGAGTAGAATTTGAATCCATCGTTGAAGGTGTTACATTCCGTGAAGAGTCCGATGAGCAGACTGGACACAGAGAAAAAGTTATCGTTGATACGAAGGATAAATCTAAAAACCCTGCTATCATAGTTCACTCTAAGAAAGGTGAAACAAAAACATTTAATATTCCGGTAGGTGCACACCTTGCGGTTGAAAATGAGCAGGAGGTGAAAGCAGGACAAATTCTTGCGAAAATCCCAAGAGCTGTTGGTAAAACAAGAGATATCACGGGAGGTCTTCCAAGAGTAACAGAGTTATTCGAGGCAAGAAATCCATCCAACCCTGCGGTTGTTTCAGAGATCGACGGTGTGGTAACATACGGAGGTATTAAGAGAGGTAACAGAGAGATCTTTATTGAATCTAAAGACGGTGTAAGAAAGAAATACCTTGTACCTCTTTCCAAACATATCCTTGTACAGGATAACGACTTTGTAAAAGCTGGTTATCCATTATCCGATGGAGCAATAACTCCTTCCGATATCCTTGCAATTAAAGGTCCTACCGCTGTTCAGGAATATCTGGTAAACGAGATTCAGGAGGTTTACAGACTTCAAGGTGTAAAAATCAATGACAAGCACTGCGAGGTTATTGTAAGACAAATGATGCAAAAAGTTGAAATCATCGAAGCAGGTGACACCAACTTCCTGCAAAACCAGGTGGTTGATAAGTTTACCTTCAGAGAGGAAAACGACAACATTCTGGACAAGAAAGTGGTCGTAGATGCCGGTGATTCTGAAACTTTAAAACCAGGTATGATTGTTACGGCAAGAAGACTTAGAGATGAGAACTCAAGCCTTAAGAGAAAAGACCTGAAACTTGTCACTGTAAGAGATGCAGAAGCAGCCGTTTCAAGACCAACTCTTCAGGGTATCACTCAGGCTTCTTTGGGAACAGAAAGCTTCATTTCTGCTGCTTCATTCCAGGAAACTACAAAAGTACTGAGCGAAGCTTCAATCAGAGGAAAAGTAGATTATCTGCAAGGTCTGAAAGAAAACGTTATCGTGGGTCATCTGATCCCTGCTGGTACAGGACAAAGAGAGTATCAGTCCTATATCGTAGGATCGAAGGATGAATACGATCAACTAGTAGCTTCTAAAGAAGCTTTCCAACAGGCTTCAAAGAAAGAAGAGCTTCAGGAAAAATAATAATGCTGTAGCATAGAAGTATTTAAGACCTTAGGCATTCAGAAATTTTTGAAGTCTAAGGTCTTATTATTTATATCAGTCTTAGAATTTAATTTAATGAACATGGCAGACGACAAAAAGAAAAATCAACATATGGAGCAGAATCAGATCAACATTGAGTTAACTGAGGAAATTGCAGAAGGTGTTTATTCCAACCTGGCAATGATTGCTCATTCCAATAGTGAATTTGTTATTGATTTCATAAGACTTATGCCGGGAATTCCTAAAGCCAAAGTCAAAGCCAGAATTGTTATTACCCCGGAACATGCCAAGAGACTGGTAATTGCCCTGAAGGAAAATGTAAAAAAATACGAAGAGGCATTTGGTGAAATTAACAATTCAGAAGATTTTCCCAGATTCCCAATGAACTTCGGAGGGACAATCGGAGAAGCCTGATGGATTTCTCAAATTATAAACTAAAAATACGTCTCTAGATATTGTAATTATCTATAAATTAGTTAGATTCGCTTCCTGTTGTTTAAAAATAGGGAATGGATCTTTCAAACAGCAAAGCTTTTCGGAATACTCCGGGAAGCTTTTTTTATTCCTTATGCCCTCCTGAACCAATATTTTTTTCTCCAGGTTTTTATTATAACAAATTAGAATGAAGGGATTGGTATGAAAGGTAAAGTTCTTCTGCCCGGATTAATTTTTTTATTAATTCTGGCCGGAACATGGATGTATATAAAAATGACTACCAGTGAAAAGGATCAGGCTGGAGGTGCGGAGGAAATTATTCTTCGTGAACCTTATCCCATTGATAGTGATAAGGCAGATGTTAATTCTCTCCCGGCTGATTTTAACAAAGAGCAAAGAGTAGTCGATTTTCTGGAATTTGTTCATTCAAATAAGGCCAGGAAGGCTATAGGAAAAGATAATATCGTAACGTTACAGGCTATCGTAAAAATGTCTCAGGCAATAAACGCGATTAGTACTGAAACGGAAAATAATACTGAAGTAGAAGGGCATTTAAAGGAATTTAACGGAAAGGTAAATGAACTGATTAAAAATCCTGCACTGGCAGATGATCCGAGTGATCTGAAAGAATTATTTACTTCCACATCAAATGTTTTGACTGGACTTCAGAAAGAAAATTTTCCATCATTGGATCAGACATCGAAAGATATTAACAATAAAGCAAATGAACTTTCGACAGACACATCGGTAAGAGCTCAGCAAAATGAAATTGAGGATTTTTTTGTTGAAGTAGCAGGTATTATTGACAATATGGAACAACCATCATAAAAGGAGGTGAATCATGCATGAAGATTTGGAATGGAAAAGACATTTGGTACGCTTCAGTAGTCTGAACCACAGCAACCTGTTGGATGAAGAAAGCTTCCTGGGGTATGAGGTTGTTAATGAAAAAAATGAGAACCTTGGAATAGTAGTTGATCTCATTTTAGATCCTATTGAAGGACAAACAAAATTCATTGATATTATAACACTCAAAGAATTCAGTCATGGGGGAGGAGAGCGCCATCTGTTCGTTGCACTTGATAAATGTACATTTGATACTTTACAAAAAAAACTGGTGTTGAATGGCTTAGGAAAGGACCTCTTATTGAATTATCCTATTGTAAAAGGAGGTATTATTACACTTGATTATGAGCATACACTCAGAGAGGTTCTGAGTCCTGAAAGTATTTTGGAACCAACGAAAACAGGGTATTATAAAGATTTGTCAGGTGAGCCCGGATTGTTTGATCCGACTCTTCTTGCTCCCAATCCGGATCGCTATTTTAGCAGCCCCAATCCTTAAAAGGTCAAAAAAAAGAGGTTGATTACGAAATCAACCTCTTTTTTTTATTTCTCTGCCAGTTTGTTTCGGTCGAGGAATTTACCATAGGCAACTTTGTATTCTTCTATTTCAGGAGCCAGTTTTAAAGCAGCTTCATAGCACTCCAGTGCATTTAACAGCAAGTTATGATCCTCATAAAAAGTAGCCAGGATGATTTTATTCAAAGCAGTTTCTTCATTTAAATTAGCTTTCAGTTCGCCAGCCTCTTTACTTACTTTGGAAGCTTTGTCGTCCGGAAGGCTTTTGAATGAATACCCTTCAAATTTAGCTACATGGTCGGCTCCTTTGGTTTCTATCACATATCCGTACACTTTATCCTTTTGAATGTTCAGTTTACTGAAATCCAGGACTGCAAAGTTATTTTCAACTTCTATCGTATAAACAGGCTCGTCAAAAAGGTTTTTTACGGTCACAGCATACCCTTTGGCGCCTGCTACAGGCTTCCATTTTAATAAGACAGGCAAGCCGATTACAAAGGATTCTTTAGGAGCAATTACCTTAATGGAAGGAACATCTCTTTCAACGGATCCGGTAACATCCATATATTTATGTCTGTTGGATGCCATGTCCTCAGAACCTGTATTGGTTAGTTCGCTTGTAACATACTCTACATATTTCTTGGTGATTGAGCTGTTTTGAGCTGCAACTTCACTATTCAGTTTGCCCACTTCGTAGGTTCCGGCTTTTTTTATTTCAATGGTTTTGCCGCTTTTATGCACCATACCGATGTATCCATTTTCTTCTATTGAAAGTTTATCGTCTTTGGACAGCTTTTTTCCGGGGGTTATTGTTTTCCATTCGTTAGACCCGGGGGCTGCATACTTGTTGGCTCCTTTAGTTGCTAAAACTGTAAAAAGGAAGTCCTGTGAGTATCCGGTAACCGATAAAAAAATGAAAAGGAAAATAAAATGTAAAGCTTTAGTTTTCATAAGCTTGTCTGTTTTTGAATATTGGTAAATTTAGTAAAAGTTTCTTGTATTTATCTATCAGAGGCGCGGCAATACCATAATACAATTCAGTCATGTTTCCGGTCAAGAATAATGCCACTGTAGCCACCGTAAAATCGATTTTATAGTTATATCGATGAAATATCATAATAGTGAGGTAAATCATAAATACAGCCTCGACTATAGTAATTAACATGCTGACCCCTTCGTACCAGTGTTCCAGTTTGAGAAAGAGGTAGGCAAACAGAGCTATGTTTAAAAAAATGATTATATAGTTGATCACAATGCTGAGGAGCCAGTTTGCATTATTAATATAGTTGCCTTTTAATATCATTGAAATTTTATTGGCATGAATCACGACTCCGTACATGTCGGGATTGGCTTTTCCTATGTAGTTTTCATTTAACGGGGTGAAAAAACGATCTTCCCAGGTGACTTTTCCAAAATTGGGGCCCAGGTAGCCCAGAAGTACGATTTTATCTTTTAAATTAGATAAATCTTCAGCTTCAAATATCTGGTGCACATCATAGGCAAAATACTTAATGGAAGCATTGGGATTGATATCTCCAAGAATTTCAATATTACCAGAATAGTTGATGACTTCTACGGTATCTTTGCGCTTTAATAAAGCAGTTACGGCTTCCGGATTTACATATCCAGCTAATTTTGCTGCAAAATCGAGTTCTACTGTATCCACCTGTCTCACCTGTTCATTGCCATCACTATCATAAAATCTTTCTTTTTTTCGATAGATTTCAAATTTGCTGAATTCTCTGGAAGTTTTAAACTTATCGTATCCCTCCGAGATCATATTGGACATTCCTGTTTCTGCATATTGAGAGAACATGGGATGACTGGTTTCCAGCGTGTCACAGATCTGTCCGTCACATTTGTTGACTTTGCTCACCAGTACCAGGTTTTTTACTTTGGAAAAGGCATCTGCCAGCAGTGAATCTCCAAATTTGTCTTTGGGTTTTCTAAAGAAAGCATCTATACCGATGACTCTCGGATTAAATTCATTGATTCGGTTAACCATGGCAGCTATTCCTGCCCTGTCCAGGTCACCAATATTCACCAGTACTATATTGGTATCAGCATTTTCGCTTTCTTTAAATTTGGAAAAATATAGGTCCGTAATCTGAAAATCTCCAAGGGTTTTAGAGACCGGGTTTAGTACGTCGTTATTAATTTCTATTTGGGATAAAATCCAGAAGACGATCATTGTAAAAATGGTAGCCCCAATGGAGTCATGTATAATCTTCCTTTTCATAAAAGTGCACTGGAATTCAGTAGATACATTTAGTAAAAATAAGTTTTTTCCTGATTTTAAATTGGAATATTTTTAGTCAGTAATTTATTTGCAGCATGTCTCAAAGAAAAAACCGACTAGATCTTCAGTCGTATTACGATGGAATACTAAAAGGGGATAGATTAATTCTTTCAAAAGCGATTACTTTGATCGAAAGTACATTGCCTGAAGATCAGGAACTGGCCGACCTTCTCATTCAGAAAATATTACCACACTCCGGAAACTCTCTGAGATTGGGAGTAACAGGGGTGCCGGGAGCCGGAAAAAGTGCTTTTATTGAAACTTTTGGCAGCATGCTGGTAAATACAGGCATGAAAATAGCTGTTCTTCCGATTGACCCTTCAAGCCGATACAGTAAAGGAAGCATATTAGGCGATAAAACGAGAATGGAGAAGCTTTCCTCTCATCCGAATGCCTATATCCGGCCTTCTGCATCAGGAGGAATGCTTGGAGGAGTGACTTCCAGAACGCAGGAGACAATTCTTCTGTGTGAAGCAGCCGGGTTTAATCTGATATTTATCGAATCAGTCGGAGTGGGACAATCTGAAGTAAAGATCTCCGAGCTGACCGACCTGGTCCTACTTCTGCTGGTGGCAGGTACGGGAGACGAGCTTCAGACATTAAAAAAAGGAATTATGGAGGTGGCGGATATCTTTATCGTTTCAAAGACCGACGGAGAAAATATGGAGAGAGCTTTGGAATATGCAAAAGCAATAAAGCAAAGTCTATATTATTTATCCAAAGATTCCGTACACGTCTTTAATTGTTCTTCTGAAACGAGCTATGGGCTTTCGGATCTTTGGTCCTATATCCAAAAAACTGAACGTACCAGCAGAGCCAATGGAAGTTTTCTTGAAAAAAGAAGGCAACAAAATTATTTCTGGCTGGTTGGTATAATCGATCAAATGCTTCATAATGAGTTTTATAATGACGAAGAGGTAAAAAAGTACTTCCCGGCGATGAAAGATTCCGTAATGAACGGAACACATACAGCTCAGGAAGCAGCAAAGCAGTTGTTTAATATTTTTAAAAGAAGAGGATTTTAACGAATATATTTTGATATTTTTACAACGCCAGGATATTAATTTAAATTGAAAAAGGATGGTTAATCAATCTTACAGCTACACAGATCAGGAACAAATAATCTGGACTACGCTTTACAGCAGAATTATTCAATTCTTACCTGAAACGGCCGACGAAATGGTTTTGGAAGGGATTAAAAGGATAGGCTTCCCGGCAGATCATATTCCCGATTTTGACGATCTGAATAAAAAAATAAAAACTTTTTCAGACTGGGAGATCGTGCCATTGGAGACTATGGTGGAGGATAAAGAGTTTATTGGGATGCTTGCCAGTAAAAAATATCCTTGCAGAACATGGATAAGAAGTCAGGAACAGATGGAGCATGAAGAAGATGTATATGATATTTTTCATGATGTGATAGGACATACTCCATTGTTAACCATACCAACCTATTGTGATTATCTGACAGGGCTTGGTAAACTGGCACTTGAATATCTGGAAAACGATAACGCCATTGCTTTATTAAAGCGGGTATACTGGCACTCCATCCAGTTTGGATTAAAAGCTACAGACCAGAACCTGACAATCTATGGAGCGCACTTATTGTCTTCAAGGAGCGAAACGGCTTATTCACTGAGTGCCGGGGTTCCGAAATACGACTTCAACGTTGCTAAAATGATGGAGACACCTTATATCAAAAACCGTTTTCAGGAGAGGTATTTTGTAATAAATAATTATGAAGAGCTATTCAATAGTTTGGACCTCGTGAAAAAGGAATTGCAGAACAGAATTTAAGTAGTTGAATGGATACCTCTTTATATAAGCCTGTACGTTTTTCTCAGACTACCATCACTGAATTAATGATACCCTCCTATGCAAATTTCGGAGGTAAAATACATGGGGGAATACTTCTTTCCCTCATGGATAAAGTTGCCTATGCCTGTGCTGCCAAGCATTCCGGCGCTTATTGTGTTACGGTGGCAGTGGATAATGTCGAATTCCTGCAACCTGTAGAGGTGGGGGACCTGGTGTCGCTGCATGCTTCCATTAATTATGTGGGCCGAACTTCTCTTATTGTAGGAATTAAAGTGCTCGCGGAAAATGTTACGATCGGAAGTGTAAAGCATACGAACACTTCTTACTTTACAATGGTGGCCAAAAACCTTGAAGGTAAGTTGCAGGAAATCCCCGGGCTTATACTTGAAACAAAAGAAGAGGTGAGACGCTATCTGGAAGCAATTAAAAGAAAAGAGCTAAAATTCCATTATAAGGAGCAGCTTAATGCAGAGAAATCAAATCTGGCCATTGATGAAGAACTGTATAAGCTGGAGAAGGAAAGATGTGTCCTGAACCTTAGAAATGAATCCAATAAACCTTCATGAGTACTGTAAGCAAAGAACCACCTAAAAAAAGTATCCTTATCATTACATCTTTCTTTTTTGGCTGGTTTGGGATAGACCGCTTAATGCTGGGCCATAAATTCTGGTGGTTAAAGCTTCTGACGTTTGGAGGATTTAGTTTATGGTGGCTGCTCGATCTGATACTGATTACTTTCTCATTACTGAAACCGGCCAGCCGGAAGCAGCAGGAGTAGTGGGGAAAGCAATCAGAGTTTGACAGATTTTTGCGGAAAGTATATTCTAAACTCTGTTCCTTTTCCTTTTTCACTAAAGGCGTCTATCTTTCCGCCTGCATTTTCTATTATTCTTTTAACTATATACAGCCCTACTCCTGATCCGTCTACATGGTCATGCAGGCGTTTAAACATACCAAATATTTTGTTTTTATCCTTCTCGTCAAATCCAAGTCCATTGTCTTTTACTGAGATTACGGCATAATTTTCTTCCATCCACGATTTAATAAAGATTTCCGGTTTCCTGTCGGGGGATTGGTATTTAATAGCGTTGCTGATCAGGTTAAATAAGATACTTTTAAAGTTTTTTCTGCTGAAGGAAATATTTTTACACTGACTGAAGTCGGATTCGATAATTGCTTCAGAACCGACAATCATTTCCAGAAGAGTGAACTTTATGTCTTCAAGGAAATCCTCAAATTCAACAATAGTCTCATCTTCATTAAAGTTTTTCTGAATTTTTGAAATCTCCGTCAGGTCTTTGATGGTTTCTTTAAATCGTAATATGCTTACCTTCATTAACCCGATGATAAACTTGATATCCTCATTTTTGGAGTCTATTTGCAGGTCAAGAGAAGCGATGAGTCCTTCAATGTTGGATATAGGAGCTTTTAAATCGTGGGAAGCAGTATAAACGAAGTTGTCCAGATCGGTATTGATTTTTTCCAGGGCTTCATTTTTTTTGATGAGTTCTTCCGTTCGTTCTCTTACTCTGGCTTCAAGAAGATTATTATTATCGATAAGTTCTTCCTGAGCTTTTTTCAAATCATCATTTGCCTTTTGGATTTCTTCTTCAGCTTTCTTCCGCTCTGTTATATCCTGAGCAATGCCATGGATACGTATCACCTCCCGTTTTTCATTAAAGACAGGTTTGGCTTTGATATAGATGTACCGGGTTTGTCCGTTTTTCAATACTTTTTGTTCAAATGTGACGGGAATACCAGTCTTAAGAAGATTTTTGGCATGCTCATCGAAAACACTCCAGTCGTCCAGGGCTACTTTACTCTTTACATCATTAAAACTGATGGAGATTTGCATGGGGTCGTATCCCAGCATTTTATATAGTTCATCTGAAAATGTAATCTCATTAGTGATGAGATCCCATTCCCAGTTTCCAAGGCAGGCCAGCTCCTGAGCTTCCAGCAGGAGTGATTTACTTTTTCGTACTTTCTCCTGTGCTATTTTTTGTTCTGTAATATCCTGTACAATGCCCAGAATCAGTACCGGCAATCCTGCTTCATCTCTTCGAAACACGGTTTCTCGTTTATTCATCCACCGCCAGTCTCCGTTTTTATTAAGGAAGCGACATTCAGACTCCAGAATCTGGTCATTGGCTGTTTCGGAGAACAACTCTACCCAGTTGGCAATGTTAATCTGGTTTTTGGAATGTATGAGCCCTTTGATCTGGGAAGGAGACATTTCACGAATTTCCTCAGGTGTATAGCCCAGTACTTCTGTTATTGCTTTATTTACATACACTATTTTCTTGTACCGGGTATCAAAAACGTATAGTACATTGGGTGTTGCCTCTGCAATCTGGTTAATAAGTTCACGGGTTTCTTTTAATTTATCTTCCGCTTTCTGGAGTGTGACATCATCATTATGAAGGATACCGCTTGCAATATGATTACCAGATAGGTCTTTAATGGGGAATATGCCATTCAGTATTTTTACTTCATCTTTTGCAGCATCTTTCTTCCGGATTTTTTTCCCTTTTGGAGTTATGGCATGCTCTTCTACCTGTTCCCGCTGCATGCGTTCAGGAATGAGCAGGATAATGGATTTCCCCAGTACTTCCTGGTCCTGGTAGCCGAATAGTTTTTCTGCCTGTTTATTCCATCGGCTTATCTTCCCGTCTTTATTGATCGACACAAAGGCTTCGGTTTCCAGTTCAGCTTCCCGTTGTAGCAGGAGTTTCCTTTCATGGAGTTCTCTTTCAACAATAAAAAAAGAATCGTGAAGGAGCATAAGAAGGGAAGGAGTAACCGTAGGATCGGTTGGGTATTGACAGATGAATTGAATTAGCAGTTTTTTGTATCTTACTACAAAATCTTCAGCTTCTGAGACCGACAGTCCTGTCTTTAGAAGTAAATCGATAATGTTTTTTACAAAGAGGCAGTCGCCTTCACATTTTATAGCCTTGAATAATAAAATCAGCTGTGTGAGAAGCTTTTTCCGGTCAGAGGATTTGTTGAAGAAATAGTCCTTTATTTCATTGTTTCCCTTTTCCAAAAACTGGCTTTTGATAAAGTTCAAAAAATAGCCGAATGTAATGGGGTGGACAAGGTCTTCTTTCATTTCAACTGTTAGCTAAGTCAAAATAATGTAGTATTCAGTGAAAACAATAATCCCCCTGAATTGTTATGAGAGTGAATTATTTTACCCCATTTTGTGGAAAAGTTCCGGTGAATTTTTAAAAAGTATACCTAAGTCTTTAAAAGGTTAGCTCTATTTCCTTATCAGCAATTTTTTCCAGAAGAGGTTTAAGAATCAGTTTTGCATTTTCTCTGGTCTGATCCATAATTTTCATTTGAAGAGCAGTTCTTTGCAAATGAAGTTCGGCTTCTTTGTAAGCAGCATCTATTAATTCCGATTCCTGGAAAAGTCCTTTTTCAATACTGTATACTTTGGAATCGGCATGGTTGATTTTGAAATAACAGAGCTCAGGCTGGGGTAAACGAATGGAAATTTTATTGTCAGAAAATTTTAAATCCGCTGAATCAATCCGGGTCAGGTCAATGCACCCCACTACTTCTCCGCTGGCAATAAGTACCGCCTTAGGATCAGGAAGATACCATGGATTCTTTACTTCATGTTCCACAATATCCTTTAAATAGTATTTTACCACTTCCAGTTTTCCCAGACTTACAATTCTCTCTTGTATAATCCGGTGAGACGAGACAACTTTTACGTCCTCGCCTATTTCTCCAATAGTGCCACCACCAAAATGACTTTTATAGAGGATATACCCAAATAAAAAAACTAAGAACCAGGGAAGTATGTAAATTATTAAGATCTTTTTCATAGAAGTAACATTCGGGCTTTATTAAAGATAGAACTTATTCTACTCTTTTCCCTGAAAATTTTACGATTAAAAGGATAAAAATGGTTCCCAGTCCAAGATTAAAAATCCAGTGTAGGTTTAAAAGACTGAAAAAGAAGACCACAATGCTGATCAATGCAATAGTAGCAGCATAGGGCAACTGCGTTTTAATATGTTGTATGTGATTGCAATCCGAGGCGATAGAGCTCATGATTGTAGAGTCTGAAACGGGAGAACAATGGATGCCGAATACGGAGCCACTTAAAATGGTGGCAATTACATTAAAGGTAATGCTTTCCGTTTCTGAAATGGAAAGGCCGGAAGAGGCAGATATCATCCAGCTTACCGGAACCAGCAAGGGGTAAAGAATGGCCATCGATCCCCAGACCGATCCGGTTGAAAATGCAAAAGCAGCAGCCAGCAGAAAACTGACAAAGGGAAGCAGGTGGGGACTGATGTTACCGGTAATAACAGACGACAGATATTCCGGCGCATGGAGATCTTCGGTAATTTCAGCAAGTGACCATGAAAAAATAAGAATAACAATGGCTGACAGCATTACCCGAAAACCATGAATCATTATTTCAGTGGTTCTTTTTAATGTCAGATTTTTATGAAGTAACGTCAGGAGAAATGCTGTTAAAAGGCCTGAAAAAGAAGACCAGAGCAGGGCTATATAAAAATCTCCGTTGCCGAACAGTTCCCCAAGTTTTTGAAAAAAACTGATATTTTTGTGGTCAAACTCACGCAAATGTTTCCATACGGAAGACAGGCCCGGGCTAGTAACTGCTATTCCTTTACCGAGCATTTTCTGGTAGATATTCCCAGCTCCAGTTACAAGTAATCCGGTAATAGCTGTCAGAAACAATACGGCAAGTGGAAGAGCGGCATTGATCCATTTGCCTCCGTTTTGAGATTCCGGATGCAAAATCTCTACAATATCCCGTTCAATGTTTTTCTCTATGGATTTATCGTTTTGTTCATTTTTAATTCCTGCGCTGCGGGCACTTACTTCTGCATCGGCCATTCGGTTAAAATCTTTCCTGGCCAGGATCAACGTAAACGTCAGAATCAGCATAAAGATGGGGTAATAGGCATATTGAAGCGATTTAAAGAAAATGGAAAATGCAGAGTTGCCTAATTTGAGGTAGGACGTGGCATCGTGCACATAAACCATCTCGGCACCGGTCCAGGTAGTAAAAAACGCCAGGGAAGCCGCGGATGCAGCAGTTGTGCTGACGATAAAAGCAAGTTTTTCTCTGGAGACTTTGTGTTGGTCTGTTATAGGTCTCATAGTATTGCCCACAATCAGGATATTGACATAATTATCAAAAAAAATGGATAAGCTTAAGAAAAGTGTTGTCAGTTGTGCGCTTCTTGAAGAGCGGGCAATAGTAGAAATTTTATTTACCAGTCCGGTAAGGCCGCCGTTCTTGGCAATTAAAGCAATCATTCCTCCCACCATAAACGCAAAAGAAATAAGCGAAAGATGTTTGCTGTCCCTCAATACCTCCAGTACATAGGAGTCTATAACCTTAAACAATGCCGGAATAACATTGGAGTATTCAAAGCCTATTAACAGCAGCACTCCCACTAATACACTTAAAAACAAAGAAGTGATGACTTCGTGAAAAATTAAAGAGAGCACAATGGCCAGCAATGGGGGAATAACACTTAACCAGTCTGGAAGATGCCTGATTTTTATACTGTATTCATCTGTTTGGTGCTGAGGTTTAAAGGTAATCTCACTGGTTTCTTCCAGGGTGGTGGTATACAAGGCTTTTCCTTCAAAAAACTCGAGAACTTTAAGGTCACCGTTAATATAAAAGCCGGCTTTTCCGCTAAAGGTAGAGTCTGGAGTACCTTTGGGGTTTAACCGGACTATTTGTATTTCTGCAAATTCATCACCGATAATATAATGGGGTGCAGAAAACTTATAATCCGTTTTTGCGTACAACCCGGAAATTGATAGCGAGAGGATACAACAATAAATGAAAAGAAGAATCAATCCTCTCTTAATTATCAGGTATTTATTAAAATAATAGTCCCGCAATGTATCCTATTTTTTTAATAAACCGTTTTAGGTCACAATGGTTAGCAACAATATGTCTTTTTTGTCAGAAGAAATAATGAATGATAGAAATATCAATTATTACAACAGGTTAGGTGTAAACACGCTTAAAGAACTTGCTGTTAAAGGCGGATTTGCAGATTTTCCGGATCTTTTGATGGTGCATTCATGTCTGACAAATGCCGGAGCAATTCTTGAAATTGGGGCAGGATATGGAAGGTGTATCGATTTTCTGATGAAAAATAATTATCAGGGAAAAATTATAGCCCTTGAAAAAAGTCCGGTTTTGTACGACTACCTTACAGAAACGTATAAAAACGTGGAAGTTGTTTTTGGTGATATCAAAACCTATTCCATGGAAGGAAAGGTCGATGTAGCCTTGTGGATGTGGTCCGGAATCATAGATTTTTCATTGGAAGAACAGAAGAACTGCATAAGCAAAGTAAGAGGTTTTCTTAACGAAGGCGGAAAGCTGATTATTGATGTTCCCAGAATAGGCTTTCAGACCTTTGCCCAGCATTTGGACAAGCAAAGACTTCATATATCGAATGAGTTTGGTACGCTTGATTGTTATATCCCGTCTTTTGCAGAAATAAAAGAAATAGGGGAAGAGGCAGGATTCGCATCTGCAGAAGAAGTGCATTACAAAACCACAACCTTAAAAGAGCGAACTATTTATATACTTACTGCATAAACAAATAAACCCGGCTTAACCGGGTTTATTTGTTTATATGGAGTAATATGTATTAAGCTTTAGCAGCCATGTTGTCCAATACGTTCATTACTTCTCTAACGTGTTTTCTTGAAGTTTGAAGTAACTCCATTTCTTCGTTGTTCAACTTAAGCTCGATTACTCTTTCAACACCGTTTTTACCTAAAACAGCTGGAACACCTAAGTAGCAGTCGTTGATTCCGTATTCTCCTTCAAGTTTGATACAAACAGGAAGTATTCTTTTTTGATCTTTTACGATAGCTTCTACCATTTGAGCTGCAGCAGAACCTGGTGCATACCATGCGGAAGTTCCCATAAGTTTTACAAGCTCGCCACCACCATTTTTAGTTCTTTCGATGATAGCATCAAGTTTGTCTTTCGCAACAAGTTCAGTAACTGGGATACCACCGACAGTAGTATATCTTGGAAGTGGCACCATGGTATCTCCATGACCACCAAGAAGCATTCCCTGAATTTCTTTTGGAGAACATCCGATCTCATCGGCAAGGAAAGCTCTGTATCTTGCTGTGTCAAGAATACCAGCCATACCGATTACTTTGTTTCTTGGAAGTTTTGAAGCAAGGTGAGCGCAATAAGTCATTACGTCCAATGGATTGGAAACAACAATGATTATCGCATTTGGAGAGTATTTTACAACGTTTTCAGTAACTGACTGAACGATGGAAGCGTTGGTAGAGATAAGATCATCTCTGGTCATACCTGGCTTTCTTGGAAGACCTGAAGTGATTACTACTACTTCTGAACCAGCAGTTCTGGAGTAGTCGTTTGTTACACCAACTGTTTTTGAATCGTAAACATTGATTGGTGCTTTTTGCCAAATATCAAGCGCTTTACCTTCTGCGAAACCTTCTTTAATATCAAGAAGAACGATTTCATTTGCAATCTCACGATATGCTAAAACATCGGCACAGGTTGCTCCAACGTTACCTGCTCCTACTACTGTTACTTTCATAGTAAAATATGATTTTTTAGTTAATGATTATAAACTAGGCGCGTAAATTTACGCCATGGATGTCAAAATTAAAATGTTTTTCACCAAAATTGACCTTAGGAATCAGGATTAACAGAGATCTTTAAAGCAGCTTTTGAATCAGGCCTGATTTTAAATCGCTCGTCAATTCTCATCCCCACAATCCAGACTATTTTTTCTCCACTGGTTAGTACCAATGTGTTGTTTTTGAACAGCAAAGGTGTTTTTCGGTCAATTAAAAAGTCACTCACTTTTTTAAAATTCTTCATCCCAAGCGGCATAAAGCGGTCGCCCGACTGCCATCTTCTGACTTCTAATGGGAATTGAAGTGCTGACCAGTCCAGATAAGCAGTAAACCTGTCCGAATGGACTTCCAACTCTTCTGTGGAGATTTTGTTCAGGGAAAATGAAAAATTTCTGAATGTAAAGTTCTTTATGTCTTCATGTATCTGAAATACTTCTTCTGTGTCCTGTTCGTTGCGGGGGTTAAGAAACAGGTTTTCGCGGTCAACATTCAATACATGCGATTTTGAATAAAATAAACTTCCTGAAGCTTTGGCAGACAGGATATTTACCGCATCTCTGTAGGTGAAACCAAAGTCAGCAAGCAGCTCACTCAGTACAATTGCCGGCTCCGGCTCAGCAAGAACCACACTCAGGCGGATTAAGATCGTAGAGCCTTTATAAGTGAATGCTCTGGATTTAATATCGCTGATTTTTGACTGAAATAAATGTGCAACGGCCCTGATTTTTTCAGTGCTTTCATAAGCCGTCTGTTCCAGATTAGGGTTGATTTCTTTCAGAACCGGAATAACCTTGTGCCTGATAAGGTTTCTGTGGTATTTGGTAGAAGCATTGGAGCTGTCTTCTCTCCATTGAAGGTTGTGTTCAAGGACAAAACGGTCAATTTCCTCTCGCGGGCAAAACAACAGGGGTCTGATGAGTGCTCCATTGCGGGGTTTTATTCCCTGTAGTCCTGCATATCCGGTACCTCTGGTAAGGTTCAGCAGAATGGTCTCCAACACATCATTCATATGGTGGGCTGTTGCAATCGAATCAAAACCATGTTCTGCAGCAAGGTCTTTAAACCAGGTATATCTCAGTTCCCTTGCAGCCATTTGAATACTAATTCTGTTATCTTTGGCAAAAGATTCGGTTGCAAACTGCCGGGAGAAAAATGGAACCTTATAGTGTGTTGCAAGTTTTTTTACAAATGCTTCGTCCTGATCGGAGTCTTTTCCCCGGAGCTGGAAGTTGCAGTGAGCTATGCCAAAGTTTATTCCGGCCAGATGAAAAAGTTCGCACATGGTGACGCTGTCTTTTCCTCCGCTTACAGCTGCTAACACATAGGATGAGTCGGAGAGTAGCTGATGTTCAGAGATAAACTGGCGGAATCTTTGTAACATAGTAGAAAAATTGCTTTTTTGATTAATTTTGGAGAGATAAATATACAAATGAGATATTGCTTCTATCTGTTTTTTCTATTGGTTTTTATTCCTGATCTGGTAAACGCACAGGGGAAGATAGACCTGGTCCAGGCAAAAGAACTGGAAGGTATTCAAATCAACGGGGTTAATATCAGGAGATTGAAGGGGGACGTAATTTTTAAACAACAGGGAACGTATCTCTATTGTGATTCGGCCTATCAGAATCCTAAAAACAATTCCATTGAAGCATTCGGCAATGTGCGGATGAATCAGGCAGATACAGTGAACCTCACCTGCCGTTACCTTCTTTATGAAGGAAATACCAAAAAGACGATTGCCAAGAAGAATGTGGTGCTGAAAGACAAATCGATGACCCTGTACACCGAGGTTCTTCATTATGATGTGTTATCAAGAAAAGCATTTTATCCTAACAATGGTACTATTAAAGATGAAAAAAGTACTTTAACAAGCAGAGAAGGGTATTACAATCTGGGAGCGAAATTATTTAATTTCAGAAAAGATGTACGGGTAGTAAATCCTTCTGAAAATTTTGTGTTGACAACCGACAGCCTTGATTATAATGCAGAAACGAACATTGCTTATTTCATGGGACCCACCAAAATTATATCTCCGGATGGGGTAGTGGTGACCACAGAAGGAGAATACAATATCATGAACAGGGTTACGGTCACCAAAGAACGTTCTCATGTGCAGTCTGGCAACTTTGACATAGAGGCAGATAACCTGGATTATAGTGAGAAGCTCGGAAATGGTATTGCAAAAGGAAATGTAATCCTGCGAAGTCCTATGGATAGTGTTTTGATACTGGGAGAAAGAGCTCATTACTGGAGTAAGAAAGGGACTTCCAAAGTTTTTGGAAATCCGGTAATGAAAAATTATTCCGGAGGAGACACCCTGTTCCTTTCTGCCGATACCTTAATCTCTCTGGAATATCCGGAGCAAAACATTAAAAAACTGATCGCCTATAAGAATACCAAATTTTTCCGTTTGGACCTTCAGGGTAAGTGCGACTCCCTGGTATATGATTTTGCAGATTCGACAATCTATTTTTACGGGGATCCGGTTTTGTGGAGTGAAAAAAATCAAATAGTGGCAGATTCCATAAATATTCTACTGGTGGAAAACAAAGTTTCCAAAATGAACATGAAGATGAATGCGTTCATGGCCTCGATCGATAGTCTGAACAATTACAACCAGGTGAAAGGGAAAAAGATGGTTGCTCATTTTCTGGACAACAGAATTCAGAAGGTCGATGTCACCGGAAACGGGGAAAGTTTATACTTTGCACTGGAAGGAGACAGTATATTGATCGGGATGAACAGAGTTCTTTGCAGTGATTTGGTGGTGAGGTTTAAAGAAAATAAAGTCAATACGATTTCTTTTATCAAAAGTCCCGATGCGAAATTTATCCCTCCCCACGAAATTTTAGAGCCTGAGACCAGGTTGAAAGGGTTTGTCTGGAGAGGGAAAGAACGACCTACCAAAAAAGATGTTTTAGGGGTACGGTATGTTAATTAGTACGTTAGATTCGTTTTGGAAAGAAATTGATCTCCTTTTAAGCCTGGAGGCTCATGAGGAATTAATTATTTTGAACTAAAATAATTAGAAGAAAAACCATATTTTGTTTATTTTTACGGTCTTATGAAGTTAAGTATTGCTAAAGGTTTTTTGTTGGGACTGCTGATTTTTCTGTCGTCATGCGGTGAATTTCAGCGGATTCAGAAAAGTTCGGATGTCAACAAGAAGCTGGAGGCAGCGTTTAAGTATTACGAGAAAAAGGATAATTACAAAGCGAATGTCCTATTGGAAGAAATTATGCCTTTGCTAAAGGGAAGACCGGAAGCAGAAAAGGCACAGTTTGTTTTTGCCAATACCTATTTCAATGATAAGCAATATATTCTGAGCAGCTATTACTTCAAAGATTTGTATGAAACCTATCCGAGAAGTGAATATGCTGAACAAAGTATGTATATGCATGTAAAATCGCTGTATATGGACAGCCCTTCGTATAAGCTCGATCAGAGCAACACAGAAGAAGCATTGCAGGCAATACAAATGTTCAGTGTCCGTTATCCTCAAAGTCCTTATATGGAGGAAATTAACCAGATGACTGATGAGCTGAACGCCAAAACAGAATATAAAGCCTTTGAAAATGCAAGATTATATTATAAAATTGGCGTATATAAGTCTGCTGTAGTAAGTCTTGGAACCTTCCTGGACAGATATCCTTCAGGAAAATATTCGGAAGAAGCGTTGTTTACCCAATTTCAGGCTCAATACAACCTGGCCAAAAACAGCGTATTGAGACTGCAAAAAGAAAGGTATAATACAGCACTGGAGTTTTATTACGAATTTATTGACAAATATCCTGACAGCAAATTCAAGAAAGATGCTGAGGATTTATATGATAAAATAACTGAACGATTAAAGAATCTTCAAAGCTAATGAACAATAAAGCAAAAGTATCTACAATCCCATCGTCAATAGTGACGAGAGATCTTGAAAAATTGTCTGCACCTACAGGTAATATTTACGAATCACTTGTAATTGTTGCAAAGAGATCAAGACAAATTTCATCAAAGGTAAAAGAAGAGTTGAACAACAAACTGGCGGATTTTGCCTCTACGGTTGATAATCTTGAAGAAATCTTTGAAAACAGAGAGCAAATAGAGATTTCAAAGTTCTACGAAAGAATGCCAAAGCCAACCAATATGGCTATCGAGGAGTTTTTTGAAGGAAAAATCCATTTCAGAAAGCCTAACGAGGAAAAATAATTTATGTGAATGATGCTTCGCGGAAAAAAAGTTATCCTTGGTGTTTGCGGGAGCATTGCAGTATATAAAGCAGCTTATTTAACAAGATTATTAATAAAAGAAGGAGCAGAGGTCCAGGTCATACTGACATCCTCTGCTTCTTCTTTTATCGGGCCACTTACATTCTCCACGCTTACAGGAAAACCTGTTTATGATTCTTTAGTGAAGAATGAAGCAGGAGAATGGAATAATCATGTGGAAATGGCGTTGTGGGCAGATCTGTTGCTGATTGCACCAGCCTCAGCCAATACACTTTGTAAAATGGCTCAAGGGGCATGCGATAACCTTCTAACTGCTGTTTACCTCAGTGCGAAATGTCCTGTCATGGTTGCTCCGGCTATGGACCTGGATATGTACCGTCACCCGGCAACCAAAGCCAATCTGGAAAAGTTGAAATCCTACGGCACGATTGTAATTGATGCAGAATATGGATTTCTGGCGAGCGGCCTGGAGGGGGAAGGACGATTGGCAGAACCGGAACATATTACGGAGGTTGTAAAGAATTATTTTCAGCATAGCAATAAGCTACATGGCAGAAAGGTAGTGGTAACAGCAGGACCTACTTATGAGCCACTGGATCCGGTGAGGTTTATCGGGAACCATTCCACCGGAAAGATGGGCTATGAAATAGCCCATCAGCTGGATCAGCTGGGAGCCTCTGTAACACTGATTTCAGGTCCCACCTCATTAAAAGTACCATCTGATTCCATTCAATTCGTAAAGGTGCAGAAGGCAGAAGAAATGTATAATGCTGTAATGGAGCATGTATCCACCGCAGATGCTGTCATTCTTTCCGCAGCCGTGGCCGACTATACTCCTAAAGAGGTAGCAGCGCAGAAAATCAAGAAAAAAGAAGGGGGCCTGAGTATAGACCTTGTCAAAACCAAAGATATTGCAGCAGCAGTTGGAGCAGGTAAAAAATCCGGACAGGTAGTGGTGGGGTTTGCCCTGGAAACGGAAAATGAACTGGATAATGCATTTGCAAAGCTCGAATCTAAAAACCTGGATTTTATTGTCCTTAATTCACTGAATGATCAAGGAGCCGGTTTTGGGCACGATACCAATAAGGTAACTTTTATTGACAGAAACAATAAGGTGCAGACTTTTGAGTTAAAAAGTAAGAAAGAAGTCGCTTCCGACATCATCAGCGAGTTGGTAAAGCATCTGGAGCGAAAAAAAGAAGAAACGACGTCCATTCATTAATATTCAGTATATATAGTTTTTTGCTGTAACTCTCCACTTCAGAACTATGAGAAAGTGTTTAATAGCTTTGATTTTTATATTCCTACAAGGGATGGCTTTTGCTCAACAGGGTGAGTTAAACTGTACCGTTACTATTGATGCGGAAAGTATCGAAAGTAGTGAGAAAAAGGATGTTATGGATCAGTTGAAAGCTGCCATACTTGAGTTTATGAATAACAGGAGATGGACTACAGATGAATTTAAACCTGAAGAAAGAATTAATTGTAACATAATCATCACTCTTACAGGAGTATCCGGCCAGAGTCTGTATGAAGCGACAGCCATGATCACTTCTACCCGCCCACTTTACAATACCAATAAAGAAACAATGATTCTAAAGTTCCTGGATAGGAAGTTTAATTTTGAATACGTGGAAGGAAGTGCTATTTATTATGCTGAAAATACCTTTAATGGAAATTTAACAGCAATGCTTTCCTATTACGCTTACTTAATTCTGGCGATGGATTATGATTCTTTTGGGAAAATGGGGGGGACCAAATATTATGAAAAAGCCAGAGATATTGCCAATATCGCTCAGTCGTCTCAGGCAGTAGGATGGGATCAGCTGGAGACCAACGGGAGATATTCTCTAATTCAGAATCTTACCAATACACAATTCGCTCCTTTTAGAGAAGGCTTATATATTTATCATCGCCTGGCAATGGATAAATTTTTGACTGATTCCGAGCAGAGCAGAAAAGAAATTGTAACGGTTCTGGATAAAATCAAAACGGTTTACAACCTCAATCCGACATCTGTTGTAATCAAGAACTTTTTTAATGCCAAAGCAGAAGAACTGATAAATATCTATTCCAGGGCTACTCCGGAAATGCGTCAGCAGGTTGTAAACCTGCTCCGTCAGATGGATCCTCTGAATGCGGATAAATATAATAGGCTTCTTAGGCTCTGATCTTACTTCGCTCTTTCTATTTTTATTAAATTAGCATATAATTTATTAAAAATGGGAAAAAGGCTTATCCGGATACCTGCAAAGGACATATCTTCCAAACTATCTACTGTTCTTTCGAAAGAGATTCACATCGTTATGCTCGATCAGACTACTCTATTCGGAAGTCTTGTATCGGCAGACGATCAGAAGCTTGTGCTGAAAGATACAAGGCAGGCCCTGCATCCCATTAATTTTAAGAACATTCGTGAGATAATCTACGATTATACAGCCTCCTTTTAATTATGCTTAAAAATCTTTTAATCAGGAACTATGTCCTGATCAGCGAACTGGAACTGCAACCCTCATCGGAGTTGAATATTATTACGGGTGAAACAGGAGCTGGAAAGTCCATCATGTTGGGAGCTCTGGGTTTGTTGCTTGGAAACAGGGCAGATGTAAAAGTTCTTTTCAATGAAGAGGAAAAATGCATCATTGAAGGATCTTTTGATATTTCAGGATATGATATCGAAGATCTATTTAAAGAGGAGGATCTTGATTATGAGTCTGTATGCCTTGTGCGAAGAGAGATTGCCCCCAGCGGTAAATCCAGAGCTTTTGTGAACGATACGCCTGTAAACCTTGACTTTCTTAAAAAGCTTGGTCAAAGGCTCATGGACGTTCACAGTCAGCACGAAACCCTCATGTTGGGGGCCGCATCGTTTCAGGTTGGAATTGTTGATGCATTTGCAGGAAATAAAACCTTACTGGCAGAATATAAAAAGCAGTACAAAGAATTTAAAGATAAAGAAGCAGAACTTGTTGAAGTTACCAGACAGGCGGAAGAAGCTTCCAAACAGCAGGATTTTAATACTTTCCTTTTGAATGAACTGGCAGAAGCTGAATTACAAAGCGGTGAACAGGAAAAACTGGAGGAAGAGCTTAAGCTGCTTGAAAATTCCGAAGAAATAAAAAGCAAGCTGAATCAGATGGTTAGCCTGCTGTCAGAATCGGATCAGTCCGGTATTGTTACCTTACAGACGGTTAACAAATTATTTGACAGCATTGTAAAATACTCTCCTGAATACGAAAAACTGCGTGATCGTTTTCAAAGTCTTGTCATTGAGCTGAAAGATATAAACGGTGAACTGGAAGAAGCAGAACAGAAAATAGATTATTCACCGGAAAAGATTGAGGAGAAAAGAGAGCGTCTAAGCCTGATTTATAAGCTCGAAAAGAAGCATCACGTAAATTCTGTTGAAGAACTTTTGTCTATACAGGAAGACCTGGAAACGAAGGCAGGTGCTACTACCGATCTTTTTGATAAAATTGAAGCACTTAAAGCGGCATTAGCGAAACAGGAAAAGAGCTTGCGCGAGAAAGCTGTTAAGTTAAGCAACCAGAGAACTAAAGTGATTCCGGTCATTAAAAAAGAACTGGAAGCATTGCTGAAAGAGGTTGGAATGCCTAATGCAACGATGCATATTCAGGCCGATACCACGGAACTTGGGCCGTTGGGTATTGATAAGATAAACTTTATGTTCAGCGCCAACAAAGGTATTGCTCCCGAAGAACTTAAAAATGCGGCTTCCGGTGGGGAGTTTTCACGACTTATGTTGTGTATCAAATACATGCTTGCTGACAAATCATCTCTGCCAACTATAGTGTTTGATGAGATAGATACGGGTATTTCCGGTGAAGTAGCTTTTAAAGTGGGTAAGATGATGAAGCAAATGTCAGAAAACCATCAGGTCATAGCCATTACGCATTTGCCTCAGATTGCAGCGCAGGGTTCTGCTCATTACTTTGTATATAAAGATCATTCCAGCAAGAGATCTGTAAGTAAGATAAAAGAATTGACGAAGGAGGAACGTGTAAAGGAGATAGCACAGATGATAGGCGGCGAAAAGCCTTCTGAAACTGCTATTAAAAATGCGAAAGAGCTTTTGGAAATCAACGACTAAGTAAAAGTATCGGAAGATATTGGTCCCGATTTTTTGAAGGAATCCAGGAGAATAATATTTTTGCGAGTTGATTTATAATTAAACAAAGAACAAATGGCTTACAATCTCTTAAAAGGTAAAAAGGGAATCATATTCGGGGCACTCGATAGTAATTCCATCGCATGGAAAGTTGCAGAAAGGGCACATGAAGAGGGTGCTACATTCACTTTGACCAATGCACCCATCGCAATGAGAATGGGAGAGATCAATAAACTGGCTGAACAATGCGGTGCTGTGGTTATTCCTGCCGACGCTACTTCTCTGGAAGATCTTGAAAATCTTTTTACCAAATCGCTTGAAGCATTAGGTGGAAAGGTTGACTTTATCCTTCATTCAATAGGGATGAGTCCGAACGTGAGGAAAAGTAAGGACTATGGCGATCTTAACTATGACTGGTTTCTGAAAACTATAGATATCTCTGCTCTTTCGTTTCATAAAATTATGCAGGTGGCTGAGAAAAAGGATGCATTAAACGAAGGCGCTTCTATTGTTGCATTAAGCTACATTGCAGCACAAAGAGCTGTACCCGGATACAACGATATGGCAGAAGCAAAAGCTGCGTTGGAGTCTATTGCAAGAAGTTATGGTTTAAGATTAGGACCTAAAAAAATAAGAGTAAACACGGTTTCCCAGTCTCCTACTATGACTACTGCAGGTAAAGGAATTTCCGGGTTTGACGTGTTTGTGGATTTTGCGGAAAAATTATCTCCGCTAGGAAATGCTTCTGCAGAAGAATGTGCCGATTATGTAATAACACTTTTCTCTGATCTTACCAAAAAAGTGACCATGCAAAACCTTTTCCATGATGGTGGTTTCTCCAGCACTGCCATCAGCGATGAATTTATACAGTCGTTTTACAACAAAAAGTAATAGTACAAACAGGTTATGTAAAGACAGGCAGGCTTTGTGTCTGCCTGTCTTTTTTATGTATTCTTAATTAGCAGTGTTATAAGGGGATTGGAGTTTTTCCTGAAAGTATTGTTCCCTTTTGCGAACTAAGCTACCAAAGAGACATTGTCCGCATTTAAATTTTTTTATATTTGTTTTTCTGTCAAACGAAAAAAATCTATTAAACAAACTTAATATTTCATGCAAAAACTAAAATTATTTTGTTGGATTCAGGCGCTGGTGTTTTTATTCTCCTGCTCAAAACCTGAGTCAAATTCTACACCTGAAGAAACAAGTGAAACAGTAATTGAAGAAAACAGTGGCGATGGAAATTACACTGCCCCAAAAGCTTCAGACGAAATAGTGATAGATGGGAAGGGAGACGAAAAAAGCTGGGAAAAAGCTCCATGGGCTCCAATCAAGTATAAATGGCTGGGGGATGATTATACTCCGGAAGATTTTTCAGGAAGGTATAAAATTCTATGGAATGAGGACCGTCTCTATTACCTGGTTGAAATTACCGATGAAATTCTGAACGATCAGCGGCCAGATCCATTTGATGACTGGTGGGAAGATGACTGTCTGGAATTATTTATTGATGAAGATAAATCAGGTGGAAACCATCAGTTTAATCACAATGCGTTTGCTTATCATATAACATTGGATTATGACGCTGTAGACCTTGGTCCGGATCAGAAACCACATTTGTATAACAAAGATGTGGAAACCAAGAGAACTAAAAACGGAAATGTTTATACCTGGGAAGTTGGGATGAAAGTATTTAAAGATACTTACAAAGACGGGGAGGATAATGAACCAGTGAAATTAACAGAAGGAAAGAAACTGGGATTTGCCGTTTCCTATAATGACAACGATACCACAGGAGGAAGAGAGAATTTCATCGGGTCAATGGATATTCCGGGAGAGGATAAAAACAGAGGCTGGATTGATGCAGGCCTGTTTGGTACTCTGGAACTTGTAAAGTAAATTTTATTAGCAATCTCCATACAGTAAGTATGGAGATTTTTTTTAATTAATTATTTTTCAAAATGTTTGATTCACCAGCTAGCTATAAATTAATTCAAGTTGATAGAAATAGATCTAACTTAAGATTATATCAACGCATTTTTATTTACAAGTTTTATATACATAAAAAAGACTCTTTAAGAAAGTATATTGTCCGATTGACTGAATTTCAAGATCAGTTATTTCTTATTGATTATTACGCCAAAATAAAAGATGGGAGAAGTAATGATCTTAGATATAATGTTTTAACAAACCAAAAAGTGACCGGGCGAGTAGGTGCTACAATTCTTTCAATTATTTCAGAAATAGCCAAAAATAAAAAAGATAGTTGTTTTGGTATTGCAGCTGCGCCTTTAAAAAATGAAACAAATGATAATGTACGCTCCCCATGAGCCTGTAAATAATTTTGTGTATCTGTAATATTTGGATGCATCAAAGTTTACAACGGTCTTCAAATTTAATTAAAAATTGGTTCAGTATCAGCCCCCA
>Ga0207868_1000143_pt1 | contig 98197 bp, 82 predicted proteins | sample Passage237B_FD_187370 | JGI IMG/M metagenome (GOLD analysis project Ga0207868, IMG submission 187370) | Cellulose adapted compost microbial communities from Newby Island Compost Facility, Milpitas, CA, USA - Passage2 37B (SPAdes) (version 3) ...
CCGCCCGCAACGCCCCCTCGATCTCCGCATGCCGGAACCGAAATCCTTCCGCCAACAACCGCTCCGGCACCGCCCGCTGACTCGCCAGCAACGCCTCTTCGCCCATCTGCCCGAAAATCGTTTTCACCACCACCGCCGGCACCGGCATCACCGCCGGCCTCCCCAACATCCGCCCCAGCGCCTTCGAGAAGGCCTCGTTCCTCACCGGCTGCGGCGCCGAGAGATTGAACACGCCCTTCGCCCGTTCCTCCTCCACCGCCCACCGCAATCCCCCCACCGCATCCTCCAAACTCACCCAGCTCATCCACTGTTTCCCGTCCCCGATCTTTCCGCCCAATCCCATGCGAAACACCGGCAACATCTTCGCCAGCGCCCCACCTTCCTCCGCCAGCACCACCCCCAACCGCAAAACCGCCACCCGCACGCCTTCCCCCGCCGCAGCCTGCGCTTCCGCCTCCCACGCCCGACACACCTCCGCCAAAAATCCCCGTCCCCGCTCCGCGCATTCATTTAACACCTCATCCGCGCGATCCCCATAAATCCCCACCGCCGACGCGTTCACCAACACGCCCGGCTTCTTCTCCGTCCGCCGCATCGCCTCCACCAACGTCCGCGTCGCATCCACCCGGCTCCGCAAAATCGCCTCCTTCCTCGCCTCGGTCCAACGCCCCGCGCCCACGTTCTCCCCCGACAAATTCACCACCGCGCTCACCTCCTCCATCACGCATCGCGCCATCTCCCCCCGCGCCGGATCCCACTGCACTTCATCCGCCCCTCTCGCCTCCCTTCGCACCAACCGCATCACACTCCACCCACGCTCCACCATCTCCCGCCTCAGCGCCGCCCCAATCAGTCCAGACGCCCCGGCCACCAAAACTTTTCTCATTCCATTCATCGTATCCAAAAACGCGCTCACCACGCCCCCCTCCATTCGTGTCCATTCGTGGTTGAAGTTAAACTCCTCTCCGCCTCGCCCTCATCCTGTCAAACGCCTCCAACGCTTCCTTCCGTGCCGTCGCGTGCTCGACGATCGGACGCGGATAATTCCCTCCCAACACCACCTCCGCCTCCTTCAACACCTCCGCCGGCGCTTCCCACGGCGCGTGCACAAACTCCGCGGACAACTTCGCCAACTCCGGCACCCACCGCCGCACATACTCGCCGCGCGCATCGAACTTCCGTCCCTGCAGCACCGGCGCAAAAATCCGAAAATACGGCGTCGCATCCGCCCCACACCCCGCGCTCCACTGCCACCCCAGCGTGTTGTTCGCCAGATCCGCATCGACCAGCTTCTGCCGGAACCACTCCGCTCCCGCCGTCCACGGCAGTCGCAGATGCTTCACCAAGAACGACGCGACGATCATCCGCACACGGTTGTGCATCCAGCCCGTTTCCGCCAGTTGCCGCATGCCCGCATCCACGATCGGATAACCCGTCTCCCCGCGCTGCCACGCTCGCAACTTCACCCCGCCGGGATCTTCCGCCCACGGAAAACTCGCGAACTCCTCCCGCAGCGGTCGCTCCGCCGTATCCGGAAAGTGATACAGCAGATGATGCGCAAACTCGCGCCATCCGATCTCCGCCAAAAACACCTGCGCTCCCCGACTCGGCGGGAAAACTCCGCTCGCCTTCCCTTTCTCCCGCACCGCCGCCCAAATCTGCCGCGGCGAAATCTCTCCGAAATGCAGCTCCGCCGACAATCGCGACGTCCCGTCCTCCGCCGGCACATCCCGCCTTTGGTCATACGCATCGATGCCTTTCGCCACAAACTCCCGCAGCCGCTCCCGCGCCGCCGCTTCGCCCGGCGTCCACACCTCGCCCCATTTTCCTTCGCTCTTCCCCCGCTCCCTCTCGTCCACCTCCAACCCCTCCGACCGCGGCCAACGTTCCGGCGCCTTCAACCGCTCGCTCGCCGCCAGCTTCAGCGGCGGCGACACCGTCCGCGTCAGACACGTCCGCCAAAACGGCCAATACACCTGAAACGGACGCCCCAGCTTGTTCGCCACCTCGCGCGGCTCATGCAACAGCGCTCCGTTGAAACTCCGCACGTCCAACCCTCCCGCTGAAAACTCCATCTCGATCTTCGCATCCCGCGTCATGACCGCCGGCTCGTAGCCGCGATTCCAATACACCGCCGCCGCTCCCGCTTCCTCCACCAGCTCCCGCAGCACCGCCCGCGCATTTCCCTTCCGCAACACCAATCGCGCCCCTCGCTCGCGCAGCGCCGTATCCAACGCCACCAGCGATCGTCGCAACCACCACCGCGACGCCTCCCCCGCCCGCCGGCGTCCCTCCGCCTCGTCATCCCACACAAACACCGGCACGATCGCTCCGCCCCGCTTCACCGCCGCGTGCAGCGCCGGATTGTCCTGCAACCGCAGATCCCTCCGAAACCAAACGATCGCCGGCCTCATACGTTGCAGGTCGTGGCCGCGAGCTCGCTCGCGCTCGTTGCTCCCGCCTTCGACCGCCGAGTCCACGACTTACAGCGACTCCCGATACAACTCCTCGTAGCCCGCCGACGCGCTCTTCCAGCTAAAATCCCGCGCCATCCCGCGCTGCTGCACGGCCGCATACCGCGGTTTGTCCGCGAACAATTTCATCGCCCGCCCCAATGCCTCGCGCAGCGAAGCCGCGTCCGGTTCGCACATGAGCCCCGTGCCTTCCGCCGGTTTTTCATCCGCATCGATCACCGTGTCCGCCAATCCGCCGACGCGGCTCACGATCGGCACCGTCCCGTAAATCTGCGAATACATCTGGTTCAATCCGCACGGCTCGAACAGCGACGGCATCAAAAAGAAATCGCTGCCCGCCTCCACCAGATGGCTCATCGCTTCGTCGAGTTTCGCCGTCAGCGACACTTTCTGCGGCGCGCGCGCCGTCAGCTTCTGCATCGCTTCCTGATACTTCCGCTCTCCCGTGCCCAGCACGATCAAGCGGCAGTCTTCCTTCACGAAGAACTCCTGATTCGCGAGCACCAGGTCCACGCCTTTCTGCTCCGTTAAACGCGCAACCATGCCGAACACCGGCCCCGCGTAATCCGGCTCGAACCCGCAACGTTTCAACAGCTCCGCCCGGCACGCGGCCTTCCCCGCCATGTTCCCCGCCGAATAGCGCATCGGCAGCAGCGAATCGCTCGCCGGATTCCAGACGTGCGTGTCCACGCCGTTCAACAATCCCACGAGATCGTCCACGCGGGTCTGCACCACGCCTTCCAACCCGCAGCCGAACTCCGGCGTCTGGATCTCCTGCGCATACCGCGGGCTCACCGTCGTCACACGATCCGCGAACAGGATTCCCGCCTTCATGAAGCTCACCTGCTCGTAATACTCCAATCCATCCACGCTGTTCAGCTCCTCCGGCAGATTCATCCGCCAGAACACCCCGCGCGGAAATATCCCCTGAAACGCGATGTTGTGGATCGTGAAAATCGTCCGCATCGCGAGCGTCACACCCTGCCGCCGCTCCGCATCGCGCAACATCAGCGGCAACAGCGCCGCCTGCCAGTCGTGCGCATGCACGACGTCCGCCTGCAAATCCGCCAGCCGCAGCGTCTCCACCACGCCTTTGCAGAAAAAGATGAACCGGTCCGCGTTGTCTTCGTAGTCCCGCTCGCCGTTTCCATACGGCGCCCGCCGGTCGAAGAATTCCTCCCGGCAGATCAGGTGCACCGTGAGATTCTTCCGCGGCGAAAACACCCGCACATCGCCCGACAAATACTGGTTCCCCATCTCGATCTTCAGCCGCAGACGCCGCTGCGCCGCCGCCGCATCCTTGTGCTCCAACACCGCCCTGTATCCAGGAACGAATACCGTCACCTCGTGCCCGGCGTCCGCGAGCATTCCCGCCAGCGACCCCACCGCATCCGCGAGTCCTCCTGTTTTGACATAGGGAAACAGCTCACTCGCAACATGGACGATTTTCATCGGGACTGCCTTGGGAGATTGGTGGATGCCGCATGGTGCCACGCGCGTGAACGCCAGACGAACCAACGGCGGCAGGTGAAAGTTGGATTAGAACGAGAACTCATCCACGCAAACGCCACGTAGTCAATTCCGAGCGGGAAACGAAGCCCGGCCGGCGGGGATCCGCCAAAAGGTGAACGAGGAAACTAACCACGCATTTGCAGCAGGAGGCCGGATGCTGCGACTTCGCGCCGCACTGAAGCGCCGGCGACAAATCGGCCTCAGAGACCCCAACCCCGCCAGTAACCAAATCGTATGACCTCCGAGCCGTTCCCGTGGACGCGCGGAGCTGCCCTCATCGGCCTTTCGATGAGCTTGCAGTTGCCGCTTTTTGCCCAGGTTGCCTCGCCAACTGACACCACCTCCTCCGAAACGGGAGACGAGGTCATCAAACTCTCGCCGTTCGAAGTGCGCACCGACCGCGACGTCGGCTACACCGCCACGTCGACGCTCGCCGGCAGCCGCATGAACAGCGATCTGCGCGACACGCCTTCCGCCATCTCGGTCATGAACCGCGAGTTTCTCGACGACATCGGCGCGCTCAGCGTCAACGACACCGTCGAGTTCGCCATGAACATGACCCCCGACGTCGACGCCACCGGCAACTCGACCACCGAGAATAATTTCAACTTCCGCGTGCGCGGCATCGGCGGCGCCCAACGCGCGCGCAATTATTTCCGCACGCAGTTGAACGCCGACCTCTACAACGTCGACCGCATCGACCTCGCGCGCGGCCCCAACTCGATTCTCTTCGGCGAAGCCTCGCCCGCGGGTCTGATCAACACGTCCACCAAGTTCGCCCGCATCGGCCGCACGTTTGGCTCCGTGCAACTGCGCACCGGGAGCTACGGCGAGAAGCGAGGAACGCTCGACTACAACCTCTCCGGCGAAAAAGCCGCCGTTCGCGTCAACCTCCTGGCGCAGGACACCGATGGCTACCGCGACTTCGAATTCCAAAAGAAGAAGGGCCTGGCCCTCGCCGGCGCCTGGCGCCCGTTCCGCCAAACTCAAATCCGCATCGAAGGCGAAAAAATCAAGATCGACGAAAACCGCCCCCGCCCTTGGACCGTGTGGGACGGTTACACCGCTTGGGTCGACGCCGGCAGCCCGCTCGCCGGTGATCCCACCCAATGGGGCCAAACCCTCGGCACCAACATCAGCAATCGCCTCGGCAACAACCAGGTGATGTTTTTCCAAAACGGCCCCCTCGCCGGCCAGGCCCTGTTCACCGGCAACCCCGCCAACGCCAATCCGGAGAGCTTCCGCATTTCGCTCGGCGCGCGTAACATCATCAACACGCCGAACAACGTGCTCGATGAGTCGCGCTACCCGCGTGACGGCAATCCCGTCGGTCCCACCGCCCGCTCGAATTCGCACGCCGAGGTCGGCGGCATCTATCTCGAACAAACCATCGGCGAGGACCTCACCTTCGAACTCGCCGCCGGCTTCGAGAACGAAACCCGCGTGTGGAACAATCCCATCGGTTTCGGCAGCATTTCGCTCTTCTACGATGTCAACGCCTACCTGCCGCAGTTCGACGCCCAAGGCAACCAGACCGGCATCGTCGCCAATCCCATGGCCGGCAAGCCCATCATCGCCTCCACCGGCAATGTGCTCCGGACCTTCGACTATTCGCGCGCCCAGTATCGCGCCACGGGTGCGTATCACCTCGATTTCCGCAAGCTCATGAAGCGCGAGTCGCTCGCCACGCGCATCCTCGGGCACCATCGTATCGCGGGCCTCGTCTCGTCGGAAAAATTCACCATGGATCGCCTCGACTATCGCGAGGTGAACACCAGCCCCAACCGTATCGTCGCGGACTACTTCAACACCGCCAACGCCGTCATTCGCGTGAATTACTACGATCCGTTCGCCCCGAACGTCGAAGACCGCGGCTTGTTCGCCTTCGAAAAGAATCCGATCTCGAACGTCCCCATCTTCGGCACGTCCGTCTCCCGTCCCCAAGTCGCCGGGAAAACCGTCACCGCCGAATGGATGAACAGCGACTGGCGCTACTCCGAGAACCAGCTCGATACCCGCCTGCTGGCCGCACACAGCTATCTCTGGGACGATCGCATCGTGCTGCTGTTCGGCTATCGCCACGACGACACGAAGACCTACGGCTCCGATCGTGTGGCCGATCCCGTCACCAATCGCACGCTCGGTTACAATCGTCGTCCGAGACCGGATACAGACACCGGCGGCAACACCAGCACGCGTGGCATCGTTTTCCACGCCACGAAGAATATTTCGCTCTTCTACAACGAAGCCGACAACTTCGCGGTCCAGACCGCGCGCGAGCTCTTCAACGATACCGATAAAAACCTCCCTCTCGGCAACCGCACGGGCGTGGGCAAGGACGCCGGCATCAAGCTCAGCCTCTTCGGCGGCAAAATCTATAGCTCGCTCGCCTGGTATGAGACCGCCGATGCCGGCCAGGCCACCTCCGTCAACGGCAACTACCGCGGTTTCACGAACCGGATCTGGGAAGCGCTCAACGCCGCCAACCCGGCCCAGTTCCCCTCTCTCCGCGAGACCGAGGGCGACGACACCGTTTCGCTGCAGAGCGAGGGCTATGAATTCGAGCTCACCGCCAACCCGACGCGTCAGCTCCGCCTCGCGTTCAACTTCAAGAAGGCCAAGACCACAAACAGCGACCTGCTGCCGAACGTTCGGGCCTATCTCAACGCGAACCGCGCCACGTGGGAGGCCAACTCGGCCGTTCCGCTCGTGGTCGCCACCAACGGTGCGCTGACCATCGGCGAACTGCTGCCGCTGCTGGACGACGTTCTCAACAACGACCTCGCCGCCGAAGGCCGCGCCCCCGTTCGCGATCGTGAGATCACGGCCAACCTGACCGCCAACTACACGTTCGACGAAGGCTTCGTCAAAGGCTTCGGCATCGGCTCCGCCGTCCAATATCGCGGCAAATCCGTGATCGGCTACCGCGTCGTGACCGACGGCGAGCCGGTCTACGCCCCGTCTTACACGACAGCCAACGGCTGGCTGTCCTACAACCGCCGGATCAACGAAAAGATCAACATGCGGCTCCAGTTGAACGTGAACAACCTGTTCAACTTCGACAAACCGCAGCCCGTCGCCAGCGCCGAGCCCACCGTGATCGACAACCGCACGCCGCCGCTCACCAACGGCCTCGCTTACGTGTTCTATCTCCCGACTCCGCGCACCTATAGCCTGTCCGCGACCTTTAGTTTCTAACGGACACGTCTTGGATTTGATCCGCGCGATCACTATCACGGCCGCTCTTCATCGAGCGGCCGTTTTTCTCTCCTCCTCTCGCGCCTTCCCTCGAAGGCGGAACATTGAACCCGTTTCTCACCCGAGTCATTTCGTTCACGCCCCATGAACACTCCTGTCACCTCAGACCTTCCCTCCCACACCCGTCGCGTCGCCAGATTCTTACCACGCCTCTCCGCGTTTCGCCATCGCACCGGGCTCGCTCTTCTCGCCGCACTACTGCCGATCACCGCGTTCACACAACCCCAGTCCGCCGCCGAATCGCCCCGCCCGCGCCGCGAAGTGATCTGGAACAACATCCCCGCCCAGCCGCATCCGCTCGTTTCGCACCACGATTTCCACAGCGACGCGATGCAGCGCACCGTCGGCTATACCGTGTATCTGCCGCCGTCCTACGCGACCGACACCGACCGCCGCTTCCCTGTGCTCTACTTTCTCCACGGCGCCGGCGGCAACGAAAACGCCGACGGCCCCGGCTTCGCCTCCATCATCGATCGCCTGATCCGCGCCGGCCGCATTCCACCGGTCGTGTGCGTGTTTCCCAACGGCGGCATGAGCGGCTACCGCGACAACCCGGAAACCGGCATCAACGTCGAAACGATGATCACCAAGGAACTCGTTTCGCTCATCGACCAAAACTACCGCACGCTCGCCCGCCGCGAATCGCGCGTGATCGGCGGCTTCTCGATGGGCGGCGGCGGTTCGCTCCGGCTCGCCCTCACCCATCCCGATCTCTTCAGCGCCGCCGCCTCGTGGGCCGGCAGCGTCGCCAACCGACGCACCCGCGAACTTCCTCCCGAGCTCAATGTCGAGATGCTCCGCGCCCAGGACCCCACCGTGCGACTGCTGATGATCGTCGGCTACGAAGACGAATCCGCCCTCGCCGGACACCTGCCGTTCATCGATCTGCTTCGCGAGGCGCGCTATTCTTTCACGTTTCGCACGCTCCGCGGCGTGCCGCACAATCTCGGCCGCTACTACGAACTCACCGGCGGCGACTTCGCGACGTTCCTGCTCAACGAGGTGGCGACCGACGACTCCAAATAACTCCACTTTCCCGCCATTCCGCGCGCCAAACAGCCGCGCGACATCACCAGCCCACCTTGCGGTGGGCTTTTCTTTTTCAGCATTGTCGGTAGCTTGTGCTCACCGATTTTCATCGCGCTGACTTGAGACACGCGTATTCGTAAGTCCAATTCATCGCCCGGCCTGCGCGCCGCGCTCCGAAATTAATACATGACCCTTAGAGATAGCCTGCTCGCTCTTCTGCGAGACCCCCAATACAAACCAGCCAACGAGTCTGAACTTCTCCGCCGCCTCGGCCTGCCGAAAAAACGCCGCGGTTCGCTCTCCCACGAGATCCGCCAACTCCTCGCCCGCGGCGAACTCGCCCGCCTCTCCGGCAACCGCTTCCAGCTAAAGGCGGGGCGCGTTGCCCCCAACGCGCCGGGCCCCCGCGAGAAAAGCCCCGCGCCCGCCCTCACCACCCGCGGTCGCCAGATCTTCACCCCTTCGAAACGCCGCGCCGCCACATCCGCAACCCCAGCCCCGGTTCCCCCCGCGGCCGCGCCGACAAAGTCTTCGAAAAAATCCTCCCGCGCCCAGCCCGTGCGCCCCTCCCTCTCCCCCGACCAGATCATTGGCCGTATCCAATTCCGCGCCGGCGGTTCCGCGTTCCTCATCGTCGAAAACCCGCACACCGGCCTCCCCGACCTCGGCGAACCGTCCGTTCAAATCTTCCCGGAAGACACCGGCGTCGCGCTTCCCGGCGATCGCGTCGTCGTCCGCATCCATCCCGGACGTCGCGGCAAACGTCCCGGCGAACGTATCGGCGGTGTCGAACGTATTCTCGAGCGCGGCCGCGCCTCCATCGTCGGCGATCTCCGCCGCCGCGGCCGCAGCTTCTACGTCGCCCCCGACGACCCCAAATTCGTTTACGACATCCACGTCGACGACCCCGCCCGCTCGCGCCTCGAACCCGCGCCGCAGGTCGGCGACAAGGTCGTCGTCGAGCTCGACGACTGGAAACACCGCCGCGACCCCATCACCGGCACGCTCAAGTCCCGCCTCGGTCGCACCCACGAACCGCGCGCCGAACTCCTCGGCGTCTTCGAGAAATTCAATCTTTCCGCCAGTTTCCCCTCCGACGTCGAACAGGAAGCCGCTGCCATTCCCGACCGCGTTCACCCGCGCGAATTCACCGGCCGTCTCGACTACCGCGACGCCGCCGTGTTCACGATCGACCCCGACGACGCCAAGGATTTCGACGACGCCCTTTCCTACGAAAAACTTCCCAACGGCGACGTGAAGGTCGGTATCCACATTGCGGATGTGTCCGCCTACGTGAAGCCCGGCACCGCTCTCGACCGCGAAGCCCAGCGCCGCGGCAATTCCACTTACCTCGTCGGCGTCGTCATTCCGATGCTGCCGGAAAAACTTTCCAACGGCCTCTGCTCCCTCGTCGAGGGCCAGGATCGCCTCTGCAAAGCCGTCTTCCTCACCTTCGGAAAAAACAACCGGCTCAAGGAAACCTCCTTCGCCAACACCGTCATCCGCTCCCGCAAGCGGCTCACCTACAAACAGGCCTACGCGCTCCTCTTCGAAAACGACCTCGATCGCGTCCGCGCGCTTCCGCTCCCACCAAAACACCAAACCGGCTCCACCGGCCGCGCGCTCAACTCCCTCTCCGACGCCGAGCTCGTCGATCTCCAATCCTGGGTCCGCGCGCTCTGGAAGATCGCCTCGAAGCTCCGCAAGGACCGCTTCGCCCACGGCAGCCTCGATCTCGACATGCCCGAGACGAAGATCTTCGTCGACGAACAGGGCTACGCCGACCGCCTCGAGAAAATCGAAAACGACGAGAGCCATCAGCTCATCGAGGAGTTCATGCTCGCCGCCAACGAGGCCGTCGCCCGCCTCACGCGCACGCATCGCCTGCCGTCGCTCTACCGCGTCCACGACGAGCCGGACCCCGAAAAGCTCGAGGAATACCGCCAGCTCCTCGAAAGCTTCCACATTCACCCGGGCGACCTCACGCAGCGCGAATCCATCAACAAGCTGCTCAAGACCCTCAGCACCCACCCGCAGGGCTACACGCTCCGCACGCAGCTCCTCCGTTCCCTCAAGAAAGCGGCCTACCGCGCCACGCCCGACGGCCACTACGGTCTCAACAAAAAAGACTACACGCACTTCACGTCTCCAATCCGTCGATACGCCGACCTCGTTGTCCACCGCGTCTTCGACCACTACCTCGTGAAGCACGAGGGCCACGCCTCCCGCGGCCAGCCCAACTACAACCTCGCCGGCATCGAGCGTCTCGGCGAACACCTCAGCCTCACCGAAATCAACAGCGCCGAGGCCGAGCGCGAGAGCATCAAGATCAAGCTCCTCGAGTTCTTCGAACGCGAGATGCACAAAAAGCAAAAGACCCGCTTCGCCGCCGTCATCACCGATGTCCGCCAAAACGGTTTCTTCATCGAGCTCGTCGAATCGATGACCTTCGGTTTCGTCGCCGCCTCCACGCTCAGCGACGATCACTACACGCTCAACAACGCCGGCACCATGCTCGTCGGCCGCAAGCGCAAGCGGAAGTTCGCCCTCAACGACCGCCTCGATGTCGTCGTCGACCGCGTCGACCGCTTCAAGCGCCTCATCGACTTCCGCCCCGCCTCGTAGCCGTGAGTGCCGGCGAACGGTTGCCGTGGCTACGAGCAGCCAGCCTCGCCCTGTCGGGGTAAGCGAGGCATTCCGTCGCGACCCACCCCGGGATCCGTGGCCCGTCCGTCTCGGCCTCCGCATTTGATCCCGCGGTCAAACGCGCCTACCTTCTCCGTGGCTCCTCCCCGCCATGAACCCCACGCGCCTCGTCTCGTTTCTCTTTGGCATCGCCGCCTTCGTCACGCCGGCACTCGCCGCTTCCCCGATCGTCGACCGCCCTCACCTCCAAGCCATCCAAACCGCTCCGCCTCGTTCCCGCCCGCTTTGATCGCCCAGGGCATCACCACCGGGGAAGCCTGGATTGTCTTGAGCGTCGACGCCGAAGGACGCCTCACCGATGCCCTCGTCAGCCGCTACACGCACCGCGCGCTCGCCGACGAAGCCATGCGCCTGCTGCGCGCTTGGGAATTCCAACCCGTCATCATCAATGGCCAACCCGCCGGCGTTACCACCGAACTCCGCTTCCGCTTCGAAGCCACCGGCACCCTCGTTTCCCTCGATGCCATCCGCACCGTCGAACACCTCGCCCTCAAACTAAGCGGTCCTTCGTATCACAAAATCATCTACAGCGCCGGCGAACTCGACGCGCCGCCCGCTCCCACCCGCCGCGTTTCTCCCGAACATCCCGGACGCCTTCCCGATCGCCCGACCGGCGACTACAAAACCATCCTCGAATTCGTCATCGACGAAACCGGCCGCCCCCGTCTGCCCGCGCTGGTTCACGCTCCGCATCCGGAATTCGCCAATCGCGCCGTCGAAGCGCTCATGCAGTGGGAATTCACTCCGCCCATGCGCGACGGCAAACCCGTCTCCGCCCGCGTTCGCCAGGAGTTCATTTTCCCCAACTCCTGATTGGGAGAACTCTGTTCAACGCAATGTCTCGAGATACGCGATCAGGTTGAGGAGATCATTGGCGGGCAGCACATGCTCCAAGCCCTCGGGCATCAGCGAACGCTGCATCGCTTCGTAGCCCGCGATATCCTCGTTGCGGATACGCACGTTCTGACCGTCCAGCGTGTCGATCTGCAAACCCCAGCCTCGTAGATGAAGCTGCAGGCCGAAGACACTGGATCCGTCTTTGAGCTGCACTTCCCACCCTTGATACTCCGGCGAGATATTGTCCGAGGGCCGCAACAGCGCGCTCGTCAAAAGCGCGCGTGACTGCGTCCGACCGATGGACGAAAGGTCCGGGCCAATGGCATTGCCGCGGTTCTGCACCCGATGGCATCCGATGCAAAGCGCGCTGCCTTCGAAGAAAACGCGCTCCCCCGCTCGGACGTCGCCTCCTTCGGCCAGAAAATCGATCCAGCCCGCGAGGTCCCTCGGCGCAGCCTCCGACGATTCGCCCAACACACGCCGGGCCACGCTCACGAAGGCGGTATCCTCCGGATGTCGCGCCATCGCCGCCCGCAGAGCATCGCGCATCTCGTCAGACACCGGCCGCAGACGCAGCGCCCGCGCCGCTTCGAGACGAACGGGCGCAGCCGAATCGCCCAGCAACGCCACTTCCAATCCATCGAGCCAGCCCGCCACCTGGCCGAGAGCCGACACCGCATCGGCCCTTGCTTGCGGCGATCGTGAAACATCCGCGGCCAGCGCACGCAGCGCCGGCAACGCCTCGGTCGCGAGCGCGGCACAAAGCGTGCGGATCGCCTCCCTCGCGAACGTTTCGTTCTTTCCCGGCGCGAGCGACGCCACGAGAACCTCCGTTGTCGACGCGTCCAACGGCAGCGCCAGTTGAGGCACGGCCAGCGCGCGAATCGTGACCGGCAGGCGCGGATCGGCGACAAGCGCGGGCAGCAGCTCGACCGGCGCGGGTCGCCGAATGGAGAACGTAGGTTTACCGGCCGCGTAATCCTCGTCCGCCTTCGACGAAAGCACCTGCAGCGTGGCGAGCGCGGTGCGAAAAAGCTGTGCCGACAACCGTTCGTCCTCCAACACCCGCTCGACCGCCGCTCGCTGCGTGCGATCCACGCGATCGGCGATGTGTCGAAGCGCGAGCAAGCGCAGCTCGGCGGAGTCATCGCGCAACGCCTGCTCCACCCACACCGGCTCGAGTTCCGCTCTCTGATGCCGAAGCGCCAACCACGCGCTCACGCGCACCGGCTCGTCCGAAACCGCGAGCAGACCGGCGATCTCTTCGCGCGTCGCGCACTCTGCCAGCGCGACGACCGCCGTCGCGCGCAGGAAAGTATCCTCGTTTTCCAGATACGATGTCAGCACAGCCCGATCCCGCAGCGCGCGCACCCGCGCCATTTCCCGCTCACCCGCCTCTATCGCCGCATCCGCAACCACCAGCTCGACCGAGTCGACCGAAGTGCGCGGACGCACCAGCCAGATCGCACCCCGCGAATGGTTGGGATAATCCTTAAGCACCCAGTCGGTGATAAAACACCCGCCATCCGCCGTCGCCGCCAACGCCACCGGCCGAAAATGCCCGCCGCCTTCGATCCAGCGCTCGCCCGTCGCGGTGAAGGAAACGCCGGCAGCCCGGGGACGGTAAAGACCGACCTGGTGCTCACCCCAAATCGCAACCGCGAACGTCCCCACATACTCGCCGCCCAACCCCGCGGAACTGAGATCCAGCAGGCCGCAAGGAGCCTCGCCCGTGGCGGCGGCAATCGGCAGGACGCCCGGCAGATCCGCATCCCACCCGGAAAAAGGATGCAGTCCTGAAGGACCGTAGCGCGCGAGAAAGCCGTAGTCGCCGCCGTCGATGACATGCACCACCCGATTGGGTCCGCGCGAATCGGGGTCGTTGTCGGCGCACAACAAACGCCCGGCGCGATCAAAGCCGAGCCCGAAGGGATTCCAAAATCCCGTCGCGACCACCCGCAGCCCGGAACCGTCGGGCGCCATGCGCACGATGTCGCCGCCTTCTCCGTAACCCGTGATTCGCTCGCCGGCGCAGCTCACCCACGCGTAGGGATAGCCGCCGACATTGCCCCGAGCGACATAGAGTGTGCCGTCCGTTCTGATCGCCAACGCCAGAAGATTCCCATGCGGATTACCGCTCTCGGTTTCGAGATTCAGGAGGATCGTCTGTTCCTCCGGATCACTGCGGCCGTCGCCATTCGTATCCGCGAGACGGATAACTTGCTTCGACGTCACCACGTGCAACACGCCCGCCGGATCGAAGGCCAGGTTCATCGCCTCGCGCAACCCGTCCGCAAAAATCGCGACGGTGTCCGCCCGCCCGTCGCCGTCCGTGTCCACCAGCCGCTTGATCCGGTCCGCCTTCGGACCCGCGTAATTCAACGGCGCCGAATGGGTGTGGGATTCGATGACCAAAAGCGCGCCCGTCTCATCCACCACCGCACCGATCGGCGTCACGATCTCGGGATCTTGCGCGAAGAGAACCACCTCGAGTCGAGGATCGCGCACCACCGGCGTGTCGGCCGGAGACCCAGCCGCCGTTGCCAGCAACACCAAAAATCCCGCACCTTGCCCGACCAAAGCTCGTCGCAAAACACGGATGAGAGATGAAAAAGACATGGAATTAAACCGGAGTTCGGCGGCGGTCGGAAATACCGTGGGGCAATCGTATCGAGTCCACGTGGCCCACCGGCCCCGGTCAAACCCGCACCCGCAACTGTCTCGAAAAACGGGAGGTCGACTTCGATGCTCCTGACACACCTCGGATTTGCCTTTCTCCCGCGCGTGCCTGAATCGTTTTAACCTATGCCTCACTACGATTTCGCTTCGAACTTCCGTCGGATCTACGACCACGCCGTCGCCCTCTACGCGAAGGGCCAGCGGGGTGCCGACACCTTCTTCGACCGCGACCAGCTCGCCTTCCTCGCCGCCAACGGCATCACCGCGCAACACCTCTACGACTACGCCGAGGACCACAACAACTACAACGGCGAGCCCGGCTTCGAAAACGCCCTCACCATCGAAACGGTCCGCCGCGACTATTTCCTCAACGTCCAGCAGGGCCGCGCCTCCACCACCGTCCTCGACGAATCCAAACTCCCCGCCAAAACCGACGCCAGCCGTGGCATCGAATGGCTCCCGCGCATCATCCCCAAGGCCAAAGCCAAACTCCGCGGCGAGCTCCCGCCGTCGCTCATGTATTGCTGCGGCGGAGACCGGCGCTTTCTGAAAGCCAATGACATCCTCCCCGCGGAGTTTCTCGCCGTCATCTGGCGCCACGAAAACAACGACGAAGCCATCATCGACTGGGTCGCGAAACGCTCCGCCACGAAGTAACGCCTTCGACAGTTCCCTCCTGCCGAACCCGACAACCCCGGCCGACGCGGGCGCTTGTCGGGTTTTTGTTTCCTGCAATTCCCGATCAGTCGGCTCCGCAACTTTTCCGCCAATACCGCGTCTGCCGGTTGACTCGGAAAACCCCGTCCCCACAGATCGCTAAGCGACCTTCGCGCGCCGTAATTTTCCTTTGGTTCACTCCTCTCATCCGCGCCCAACATGCCCAAATACAACCTCAACGTAAACGGCCAGACCCGCACGGTTGACGTGCCCGCCGACACCCCGCTCCTCTGGGTGCTTCGCGATAATCTCGAACTCGTTGGCACCAAATACGGCTGCGGCATCGGCCAGTGCGGCGCCTGCACCGTCCACCTCGACGGTGTCCCCAGCCGCTCCTGCCTCACACCGGTTTCGACGGCCACCGGCATGCAAATCACCACGATCGAGGGCCTCGCCGCCGACTCCGAGCACCTCCACCCGCTGCAAGAAGCCTGGTGCGAACTCGATGTCGCCCAATGCGGCTACTGCCAGGCCGGCCAGATCATGACCGCCGCCGCCCTCCTCAAGCGCAACCCCAACCCTTCCGACTCCGACATCAACGACGCCATGGCCGGCAACCTCTGCCGCTGCGCCACCTACACGCGCATCCGCCAGGGCATCCAGCGCGCCGCCGCGATCGCCGCCGGCACCGCCAAGAAAGAGGAGGTCGCATCATGAGCACCACGCCCACCCTTTCTCACGAACTCGATCGCCGCAGCTTCTTGAAGATTTCCGCCCTCGCCGGCGGCGGCCTCGTTCTCGGGTTCTATCTGAAATCCGGCTCCAGCGCCTTCGCCGCCGACAAGATCGTCAACGCCTCCACCGAGGTTCCCGCCGGCGACTTCATCCCCGGCGCCTACATCCGGATCGCGAAAAACGGCGTCGTCACCCTTATCTCCAAAAATCCCGAGTGCGGCCAGGGCATCAAAACCGCCCTCCCCATGGTCATCGCCGAAGAGCTCGAGGTGAACTGGAAGGACGTCGTCGTCGAGCAGGCCGACTACCTCCCCGCTTATCGCTCGCCTTGGTATGGCGCCGGCGGCTCCACCTCGACGCCCAATCACTACGACCTCTTCCGCCGCGCCGGCGCGACCGCGCGCACGATGCTCATCACCGCCGCCGCGCAAACCTGGTCCGTTCCCGAAAGCGAATGCTTCGCCAAGGAAACCGCGATCCATCACCGCCCCACCGGCCGCAAACTCTCCTACGGCGAACTCGTTTCCAAGGCCGCCCTCCTCCCCGTCCCCGACGAAAAGTCCGTCCAGCTCAAGGACCCCAAGGACTACACGTTGATGGGCAAACGCATCTCCGGCGTCGACAACCCCAAGCTCGTCCGCGGCGAAGCCCTCTTCGGCATCGACGTAAAGCTGCCCGGCATGCTCTACGCCGTTTACGAGAAATGCCCCGTCTTCGGCGGCAAGGTCGTTCGCGCCAATCTCGACCGCATCAAAACCCTGCGCGGCGTCCGCGACGCCTTCATCATCGAGGGCACCGACAACCTCACCGGCCTCATGCCCGGCGTCGCCATTGTCGCGGATTCCACATGGGCCGCCTTGAGCGCCCGCCAGCAGCTCCGCGTCACTTGGGACGAAGGCAAGACCGCCAACGAAAACTGGTCCGACTTCGTCGCCCAGGCCGAGGAGATCGGCCCCAAACCCGGCGAAAACAAGCTCCGCGACGACGGCGACGTCGACGCCGCCTTCGCCGACGCCAACAACAAGGTCGTCGAAGCCGCCTACACGTATCCATTTATCTCACACGCCAACCTCGAGCCGCAAAACTGCACCGCCTGGTTCAAGGACGGCGGCTTCGAAGTCTGGGCCCCTTCGCAAAATCCCGGCTCCGGCCAAGACCTCATCAGCAAGACGCTCAACGTCCCCGCCGACAAAATCCTCGTCCACGTCACGCGCATGGGTGGCGGTTTCGGTCGCCGACTCACCAGCGACTTCATGGTCGAAGCCGCCGCGATCGCCCAACGCGTCGATGCGCCCGTGAAGCTCACCTGGACCCGCGAGGACGACCTCCGCCACGATCACTTTCGTCCCGGCGGTTTCCACTTCCTCAAGGGTGCCGTCGATTCGAAGGGCAAGGTCGTCGCCTGGCGCAACCACTTCGTCACCTTTGGCAACTCCAAGGACCGCCCCGGCAGCGGTGGCTCGCTCAACCCCGACGAATTCCCCGGCCGCTGGATCCCCAACTTCCGCGGCGAACAAACCGTCCTCGTCACCGGCGTCCCCATGGGCCCGTGGCGCGCCCCCGGTAGCTGCGTCTTCTCGTGGGTCATTCACAGCTTCATCGACGAGCTCGCCCACGCCGCCAATCGCGATCGCGTCGAGTTCCTCCTCGAACTCCTCGGCGACCGCGACATCATGCCCGGCACCGGCGAACGCGGCCAACCTTACAACGTCGCCCGTATGCGCGGCGTCCTGAAACTCGCCGCCGAGAAAGCGCAGTGGGGCAAGAAACTTCCCCGCGGCCAGGGCCAGGGAGTTGCCTTCCACTTCAGCCACCGCGGCTACGTCGCCCAGGTCGCCGATGTCACCGTCTCCCAGGACGGCACGCTCAAGGTCGACAAGGTCGTCTGCGCGATCGACGTCGGCGCCCAGATCATCAATCCCAGCGGCGCCGAAAATCAGGCCGAGGGCTCGGTCGTCGATGGCCTCAGCGCGATGATGTATCAGGACATCGACATCGTTCGCGGCCGCGTCGTCCAGGGGAACTTCAACGACTACCCGCTCCTCCGCATGCCCGACTCGCCCACGGTGATCGAGACGCACTTCCTGCGCACCGATAACCCGACGACCGGCGTCGGCGAGCCCGTGATCCCGCCGACCGCCCCCGCGATCGCCAACGCGATCTTCGCCGCCACCGGCAAACGCGTCCGCCAGTTCCCCCTCACCAAAACCGACCTGAGCTGGTCCTAACCCAAACTCAAAACCCTTCCTCCACAGGGCCGGTCCTCTCGACCGGCCCTTTTCTTTGGCAGGGCGCTTTGTCCTCAACGCGCCGCCTCACGCCCCATCCGCCCCTCGCCCTTTCGTCCTTCTTTGCTTCACTGTCCCCCGCCCCCATGCCCTCCCGCGACTACCTCCTCCGCCTCATCGAACAAGTCGGCCAGCTCCTCGCCCGGGTGGTCGAGCAACGCCAAAACCACGCTCCGCAAGAAGCCCTCCAATCCGTCATGGCCGCTTGCGAACGCCTCTTCGGCCTCTCCGCCGTCGAGATTTTTCAACACACGCCCGACCAGCACATCCGCATGTTGGCCGACGGCGAACTGCCTGAAACCGCGCGCGACAAAATCCTCATGTATGCCGCGCTCACCGCCGAAGCCGGCCGCTGCTACGCCGAACTCGGCAACCCGCCTTTCGCGCAACAATCCTTCTACAACGCCCTCCGCCTCACCCTCCGCGCCCGCCGCGACTACCCCGCCGACCGCTGGCCCTCCTTCGCCCCCAACGTCGACGACCTCCTCCTCCGCCTCGCCGACACTCCCCTCGACGACGACACCGCCACCCTCCTCGCCGCCACGCGCTCCCCAACCTCCGGCAAATAATCGTTCTCGTTCTCTTACTCGTTCTCTTTCTCAAAAAATCCTCTCCCGTAGTCCCAGTCCTCCCCCTACTCGAGAAAGAGAAAGAGAACGATTCTAGAACAGCTCGCCCTGCACCGCCGCCGGCTTCTCCTCCTCCTTCTTGATCCCGAGAAACACGCCATACCGCTCCACCCAGTCGTCCAGCTTCTCGGCGTAATACTCCCGGTCATACGGCGCGCTCGTTGCATCATACAACGCCACCGCCCGCGCCCGCTGCCAGTCGCTCGTCTTTCCCTTCGCCTTCGCCGTCACGTAATAGCTTACGCGATCCCCCATCCTCGGTCGCGGCGTCATCTGCAACGCCACCTCCGCCGACGCCCGCCGCGGCTTTCCGCCTTCCGCCACGAACCGTTCATATGCGTCCGGATTCTGGTTCAACGTCTCGCTCTTCGCCAACTCCTCCACCGGCACTTCGCCTTTCTTCAGCCGCTCGCGATAATCCTCCAGCATCGCCACCGGCGACACCTCCGACGCCCCCACGAGAAACGTGATCAACTGATCGCTCAGCTTCTTCAAATACGGCTCGATTCCCCGCGACCGCAGCGCACTTCCGCGCAACGTCACTTCCTTCCCGTCGTAGAGCGCGTAGTTCTTGGCCTTGTAGCACCACATCGCGCGATATTTCCCATCGAACTCGAGCTCGATCCCCTCCGGCAAAATCGTCTCCACCAGCGCGAGCAACTCGTCCGGCTTCTCGTAGTAGTGCTCCGACGAAAGATAAATCCCGTCCGTGTCCGCCTCGAGAATCGTGCAGCCGTGCTTCGCGAACTCGTCGATCAACGTCTGCAACAGCTCCCGCCCGCGCCGCGTCACCTCCGCCGCCAGCTCGCCATCGCCAAACCTCGCGCCCGAGAATCCGAGATACCCGTAGAACGAATTGATCAGGATCTTGAAATTCGTCTGCCGCGCCTGCGCCTCGCTCCGCTCCAGCTCCGTCGGCGCCGTCCGCGCGAGCTGCTTGTATTTCAATCGATACTCCCGCAGCCGCTTCAGCAGCGGAATGAACACGCCCAGCGTATCCGTCTTCGGATTACGCCCGATGTGCAGCAAGAGGCTCGGATACAGCGACGCCACGTCGAAGTGCAGCACGTGACGAAACACGCCTTCCTGAAAGCTCCGCGTATACCCGCCTTCGAACGGCTGCACTTCCGGCGGCACCGGACACGCATGCCGCGCATGATAATACTCCTCGAGAAACAGCAGATCGATCTTCGACGTCGCACCGCGCAGCGTCGCCTCCTGCAACAGCGCCGGAAACGTCCGCACCTGCTCGAAATACGTCGGCAGCAACTGCGCCGCCAGTCCCTCCGTCTCCCGTAAATCGTCGCTCAGATACGCGCAAAACCGCGCCCGATCGCTCAGGTAAACATCCTTAATCCGCGGCCCTTCGATATACGTCCGGGTAACACTGTCCTCCTCCGTGATCCCGAAATACACCGCCACGTCCTTCAGCCCATACGATGTCAACTCGCGCGTCGTGATGTCGTAGAGCTGCACCAGCAGATACGTATCCACAATCGCACGACCCGGCAGGTCGCACCGCAGAAAATCCACCCACCGCTCCGCCACCTTCAGCCGACTGCTCCGAAAACTCGCCTTCTGCCCATACCGCCCCCACGCGCACGGCACCTTGAACCGCCGGCACCGCTGCCGCAGGTAATCGAAATCGAATTTGAACACGTTGTGCCCCTCGATCACATCCGGATCGATCTCCGCCAGCGCCGCGTTGAAATCCTCCAACAGCTTCTTCTCCGCCGCATCGCTCATCTCCTCCAGCACGAGCAGCCGATTCTTCCCTTCCACCCGCAACCCGATCGCCAGCACGCGATCGTCCGGCCGCGCCGGATCGCAAAACCCGTCGTCCGACGACGCCGTCTCGATGTCCATCTGACACCGCCGCAGCTCGTGAAACGCCATGTCGCGATACAGCCGCTCCCGCTGCTGCAACAGAAACTGGTTCTCGATCGGCCGGATCGCATCGACGCCGATTCCCTCTGCTCGCGCCGCTTTCAAGAATGCATCGTAAACCCCAAAATCCTCCGCATGCACCAGCCGGTTGAATGGCCCATCGCCCGGCAGCGCCTCCACCTGCACCGGCATCGTGTTCGCCGCCTCCGGCGTCCCGTTCAACCACGCAAACGGCCGCAGCGTCGCTTCACGGGTCTCGCGCGATCCATCCGGCCGCGCCACCGTCGTATGCACGCGGCCTCCTGCATCCACCCAAACCCCGCAAAGCGATCCATCTCCCGGTTTGGGCTCTTTCATTCGCAAACAGAGTAGGTTGCGCGCTCGTCGCGCAACTCATCGCACATCCGCCCTCAGAACGGCTTCAAATACACCATCGTCACCGCGAGCACCACGAGCACCAGCGCCACGACCGACAGCGTCCCCACCGCGCCCCGCTTGCGATAACCCATTCCCGCCAGACCCGACAGCCCGATCCAGCACACCAGCTTCACAATCAGCCAGCCCGGGAAGCCATAGCCCAACTTCGCCTGCAAACCGAATCCGCCGATCAGCGCCAGCAGGCTCGCGACACCCGTCACTATCATCACTTTCTTCTTGGTGATCTCGGGCGCGGCGAACGCGTAAAACGTGTAAGCGGTCAAAACCAGCACCGACACGACGTGGATGATGTAGTAGGTTTGGGGGCTCATGGTGGGATGTGATTGAAGCGCGCGGCGATTTACTCTCTTCGCCTGATCGTAATCGTTCTCGTTCTTCGTTCTCCTTCTCGTTCTCGGCTCAAAGCCGCTCCGGAGAACGAGAACGATTACGACCAAGAGAACGAGAAAATAAAAGAGACACCCCGCCTGTGCCGTATGCCCAAAGGCTCAAGACCTTTTTTAGTTAAGGTGGGCGCCTCCTCCACGGCATCTGCCTTCCGATTTACGGCCTGGCATCTCCCGCGGCGGTTTCAGCTCCCAAGTTTTATCTAAGGCAAAGAGCAGTTATTGAAAGCACCTCGAACACTGCAGGGTGTCGGCCGTGAAAGTAGGTGCTCACCCCCATCCGTCAAGCGATGCGGCCGTGCAATTCTGCCACCAATTTCCAAGCCCCGCGGGAGGCTCAACCTTCCAGGATCGTCGAATCCAAATGCTGGATGATCAGCTCCTGCAGCGTCGCCAGAAACAGGTAGCACATGAACGCCTTGCGCACCGGCTCCGCCAACTCTTCCAACTCCAGATCGCTGCTCTCCAGCGCTTCGTCGGCGATTCCTTTCAGGTAATTCTCCCTGAGCCGCAACCGCACCGCCGCGCACGCGCGAACCACCGGCTCCGCATTCTTCTCGTCGAGCGCAATCACGCCTTCCGAGAAAAATTCGTCGTCGAACAACGCCAGCAGCACGCCCACGTCCGACGTCTGCGCCTCCAACAACTCCGCGGTCCAATCCTCGCGAAACTCCGGATCGAGATCCGCGATCGTCAGCGGCGCCGACAGCGTCCGGCCCATCGTGTCGCTCAGCGACTTGATCACGTCCAGCAACGGCGCGACCACCGGCAGACTGAGCTTCACCTCAATGCGCTTCATCCGGTTCGAGCACTGCCGTCAGATGCCACTGCTGCAGCGTAAACGCATACGCTTCCGCCTTCTCCCGCAATCCGCTCCACACCACCGACCGCCCCTGCTCATGCACTTCCAGCATGTGCCGCCGCGCCGTCGTCTCGTCGAAACCGAAGACCTTTTTGAACACCATCACGACATACGACATCAGGTTCACCGGGTCGTTGAGCACCACCACGCGCCAAATGCCTTCCAACGCGAGCGCCGTGGCGCCGTGCGATTCCGGCGAGGTGTGAGGGTTGTGTTCAGCGAAATACGCCATGTAGGAGCCTGCTTGCAGGCGATTTCTCAGCGCCGCAACAAAAGACCTCCCGCCCCGCCCGCAAGTCTCCATCGGCGTTTCCCACCACGCCGACCACGATGAGCCCTCACCGAGCTCCCCTTCGGCTCGTGCTCGTGCTCGTAATCGTAATCGTGCTCGCCACCATCGACGCCCGCTCTCCTCACCCATTCGCCTTCGCCGCCGCCTCCTGCACCGCCGCCGCGACCCGCGCCTCGGCTTCCGCCACCGGCACCTTTGCGACGTCCTTCTGGGACCGCCACTTCAGCTCGATCACGCCTTCCTTCAGTCCCTTGCCGCCGACCGTCAGCCGCAACGGAATGCCAATCAGATCCGCGTCCTTGAACTTCACGCCCGGCCGCTCGACGCGATCGTCGACGAGCACTTCCGCGCCCGCCTGCTCCGCCGCCGCCGCCAATTTCTTTGCGAGGTCCATCGCCTCCCCCAGTTGCGGATCCAACACGCAGATCAACACCTGAAACGGCGCCACATTCCACGGCCACACGATGCCGTCGCCATCGTGACTCTGCTCGATGATCGCCTGCATCGTCCGGCTCACGCCGATCCCATAGCAGCCCATCACCATCGGATGCGTCTGCTTCTGATCGTCCGTGTAAACCGCGCCAAACTTCTCCGAATACTTCGTGCCGAGCTTGAAGATGTGCCCGACTTCGATCCCGCGGCGCACTTGCAGCGGCTGCCCCGACTTCACGTCCGGCTCGCCCGCCCGCACGCGACGGAAATCGCCGAACTTCGTCACCGCCAGATCGCGCGTCACGTTCACGTTCCGCAAATGAAATCCGTCCTTGTTCGCGCCCGTCGTGCCGTTGCCGACCAGCCGGATCGCGTGATCCGCAAAAATCCCCGCCAGCGCGCCCGGATTCTTGATCGTGCCTTTCACCGCCCCGAGGCTGCCAGGCTTCGCGCCCATGACCGGTTCGATCTCTTCCGGCGTCGCCGGACGAAGCAGCGTGAAACCCAGCGAACCGAGTTTCGCCTCCTCCAACTCGTCGCAGCCGCGCAGCACCACGAGAAACGGCTTCCCGTCTCCGATATACACCAGCGTCTTGAACTGCTTGTCACCAGGAACCGAATACGGCGCCGCCTCGAGCGCCGCGATCGTCACCACGCCCGGCGTCGCAAACTCCTCCACGTCACCCGCCGGCTCCGCGTCCTTCCAATCCGCCGGCACCAGCGCGCTCGTCGCCTTCTCGCGATTCGCCGCATAGCCGCTCGCTTCGTTGTAAATCACATCGTCGTCGCCGACTTCGGCCGGCACCATGAACTCGTGCGAAAAGCTTCCGCCCATCACGCCCGTGTCCGCTTCCACCGCGATCGCCGTGACGCCGATGCGTTTGAAAAACGCCTCATATGCCGCCTTCATCGCGTGGTAGCTCTTGATCGACGCCTCGTCGTTCACGTCGAACGAATACGCGTCCATCATCACGAACTCGCGCGCACGCATCAGCCCATACCGCGGCCGGATCTCGTTCCGGAACTTCGTCGCGATCTGGAAAAAATTCTTCGGCAAATCGCGATAGCTCGTGATCTCCGTCTTCACCAGCGGCGTGATGATTTCCTCGTGCGTCGGCCCGAGCACGAACTCCGGGTCTTTCGGCCCGCGCTTTCCATCGCCCGCGCTGTCCGCGCGGAACATGATCTCGCGCGCCGCCGCCCAGCGCGGCCCCTGCTCCCACAGCTCCGCCGGATGCACGTGGGGCATCCACAACTCGATCGCGCCCGCGCGCTCCATCTCCTCGCGACAAATCTGCGTGAGCTTCTGCATCACGCGCAGCCCGAACGGCAGATACGTGTAAAGCCCGCCCCCCAGCTTCCGCACGAGCCCCGCGCGAACGAGCAGCTTGTGCGAGGCGATTTCCGCATCCGCGGGACTCTCTTTCAGCGTGGGGATGAAATACTGCGACCAGAGCTTCATGGGAAAAGCCTGTGACCGAAACACCCCGCCGCCCCGGGAGCAAGGCGCTTCCCGCACCCCAATCTTTCTCTTTCTCGTTCTCCCCTCCCCAGCCCGCATAAATCCCTCTTGCCCCCACCCCCTCACTCCCTGCTCCTTCCTCCTCGAAATGTCCGCCGCCCGCCCACGCCAGCCTTGGCCCATGAAGTGGATCGTCCTCGCGATCATCCTCGTGATCGTGCCCTACACGTTCATTCGCCTACGCTACCAGAAACCCAACCGCGCATTCGAGCCCTACGCCGACATGAAGAACCAGGCCACCACCCTGCGCCTTCTCTCCGCCGGCTACCAACGCATCACCCTCGAAGCCGACCGCCCCGTCGACGCTCCGCGTCTCACCACGCCCGCCGCGCCCACCTCCGCCGCGCTTCCCGGCCTCCCGTCCGCGCTCGCCGAAACCCTCATCGATCAACCGATCCTTCCGCGCGAAATCCTCTCCGTCACCGCCGCCGCCACCACGAATTCTCTCTTCACCTACCCCGTTCTCGTCACCTGCACGCTGCCCGACCAAAAACACCAGCTCGCCGGCGGTTTCCTCTACGTTCGCGACGACGAACTCGTTTTCGTTCCTCAATTCGAAAACATCGACGGCGACCTCTCCACGCGCACCCGCGAGCACACGCTCCGTCTCACCGTTCCCGCCGGCTCCCTCAAACCCGGCACCTACCGCGCCCTCCTCCCCGGCGCCCACACCTCGAAATCCTGGCCGCTCGAAGTCCGCTAAGTCCCACGCCGCGTCACTCCTGCGGGAAGCCCGATCTGGGTAGGCTTTCCCCGCATTCCGAGTCATCAACCTGCTCGATACTTGCAGCCAACGGGCCCAACCCGTTCGCTCCTCGAGCGGGAATCCCCATGAGCTATGCCTCCACCCAGCTTTGGCTCCGCTCCGTTCGGCAAGATATCCGGCTGAAAGAAACCTACGAGACGGCGCATCGCCACAGCACCCAACTCCTCGCCGAGATTTCCCGGTTTCTGCCACACTACACCGTTCACGACATCGGCCACGTTGAAGCGCTCTGGCAATGTGCGGATCGTCTGGTGCCTCACGATTTTCCGCTCACACCGATCGAAGGATTCGTTCTCGGTTGTAGCTTTCTTGTGCATGACGCGGCGATGTCGCTTCCCGCCTTGGGCGGCATCGAGGGATTGAAGAAAAACCCTGCGTTGTGGGAAGCGACCGTGCGCGATGCTTTCACGGAACTCGGTTTCGCCCACCCTGACGCGGGGCTTCTCGCCAACCCGCCCGACAAAGTTCGCGACATGGCCGTCGAAATCCTCCTGCGCGATTTGCACGCCGAAAACGCCATCGATCTCGCCACGCGTGCCTGGGACTTCGAAGGCGAATCCGTTCACCTGATCGAAGACCCCGGATTGCGCAAAGACTACGGGCATCTGATCGGCTTGATCGCCGCCTCACATGGCCGGTCGCTCGACGCGATGGTTGCCCAGTTCCAATCGTTCCGTGCGCCAGCCGCTTCTGGCGCCTCTCACGATGCCGATGTCGATGCCATCAAGCTCGCCTGCGTGCTCCGAACCGCCGACGCCATGAACGTCGACAGCTCTCGCGCCCCACTCCTTTTCGCCGCGCTCAGAAACCCGACCGGCGAATCCCGGCTGCACGCCGTTTTCCAATCTCTCCTCAACCCGGCGATCGTCGATGAATCGAAACGCACCCTGATCTATTCCAGCCGCAAGCCATTCGGGCGCGACCACATTGATGCCTGGTGGTTGGCCTACGACACCCTCGGCACCCTTCATCGAGAGCTCGCAGCCGTGGACGCACTGCTCCGCGACACCGGACGCCCGCGACTCGCCGCCGCCGCCGTCGAGGGCGCCGATTCTCCAGAACGGTTCGCGGAACGCGTCCAGCTCGAGGGCGTTCGACCCATCGATGCGTCGATCCGAATCAGCAACATCCCGCGAGTGATCGAACGTCTCGGAGGGACTCAACTCTACGGCGACGATCTCCGCGTCCCGATTCGCGAACTCCTGCAAAATGCCAGCGACGCCAGTCTCGCTCGAAGGGCCATTGAAGGCGTCAATGCGCAACCGGCCCAAATCATCGTCAGTATCTCGCCCGCGGAGGAGGGCACGTGGGAGCTCAGTGTCGCCGATGCCGGCATCGGCATGGATGAAGAGATCATCCGAAGATACCTTCTGGACTTCGGCGTCAGCTACTGGCGCAGCCGCAGGAGCGTCCGTGAGTTTCCCCAGATCCGGGCATCGGGGGCGGATTTGACCGGGAAGTTCGGCATCGGCTTCTATTCCATTTTCATGCTCGGCCGTGACGTGCGCGTGGTCAGCCGACGCTTCAACCAACCACACGCGCCTTGGCTCGGCGTGCGATTCCGGCACGGGCTGAAATTGCGCCCTATCATCTCCGCCGCAGCGGACGACAGCCTCCTCCTTGGCAACCAGACACAGATCAGCGTCGTGCTCGATGCATCCACCGTCCAGAAGCTCGTCCACTTGTCTGAGGCTTCGACTCCCCCGGAAGCTGTCGAAACCCTTGTCCGCAGCCTCGCCATCGCGATGCCAGTTCACGTCGCGGTCCAAACTCCGGACAACACGCTGTCGGTCTGCGAAGGGGACGATTGGAAAACGATCTCCTCCGAAGCGCTCCTTGGCCGGATCCGTCCGACGACCCGCTTCCAGCGGTCCGATTCACCGAGCCGATGGTTTCTCGACCTTCTCCAGCCCCTTTATTTCGCCGGACCTGACGGTGCTCGATCCCAAGACCAGGCCGGCCGCTTCGCGCTTTTTCCGGCCGGACATATCTTCGCCGAATACATCTATTCGTCACAGCCCTTCGGGTGGGTGATGGTCGGCCCGTTCCCGACCCATCCGCTGCAAAAGTTCGCGGGCGTCCTCCACGGCGAGACCTCGGTCGCCGCCCGCAACAAGGTCTTCGTGGACGTCTCGAAGCTTGCCTGGCGCGAGTGGATCAACGACCAATGCGAACGCCTCTCCGACGGCTTGTCCGCGCATCACAGTCGCGAACACCAATCGTGGACCGCCATGGATCTGCTGGAACTCGGCGCCCGCCCTTGGCGACTTTCCCTTTTCTCCACTGGCCGCACTTGGCTGACCGCCAACCAATTGCCGGCTTGGCTCGAAGGACGAAAGAGTTTCTCCCTGGCTCCTGCGGCGTGGTCGCGCGACCCGGCCCGCAGCCGAAACACCCTGCTCTACCCTTCGTCCCACCGGCTGGGCACCGACCTCGCCGTATTTACCAATCTGCAACCGATAAAGATCGAAACCTTCGTCGCCGAGATCTGCAAACGGTGCTGGGGACGCGGAAGATTTTCCGTCAAATCGGGAAGCGTCAACGGGACTTGGATTTTCAGCCGAAGCGATTAGCCGCCCCTTTTCCCCATGCCCCCCTCCTCCACCCCCAATCCGGTTCCAGATCCCGATCTGCCGTTGACCGTATCCGCCGCAAAAAACCTCGCCGAAGAACTCGAAAAACGCGTCGCCACACTCATCGGCTGGTATGACGTTCACTCCAACCCCAAAGCCAGGGTTTCGCGCTCGCTGCGGTTTCTCGCCCTCATCCTCGCGATTGTCGGCGGCCTCTGCCCCCTCTTGCCCGAATCCGCCCTCAAGTTCTGGGGCTGGCCGGCAAAAGAATGGGGTTACTCGCTGCTCGCGCTCGCCGCCGGCACGTTGCTTTTCGACAAGGCATTCGGCGTCTCCTCCTCGTGGATGCGCTTCAAACTCACCCAGGTGCAGCTCGAAGCCGCCCTTCACCGCTATCGCATCGAGGTGCAACTGATCGTCGCGGCGTTCCCCTCCGCCACCTCGCTGCCCGCCGAAGCCGCACGACGGTTCACGGCGGTCACGCGCCAGTTCATTGACTTCGCCGAGACTGCGGTCGTGAAGGAAACCGAGATCTGGATCCTCGAGTTCAAGTCCGCCCTGCTGCAAATCGACACCTACATCGACCAGGCGCAACGGGCCGCAAAAAAGACGTGAGGTTGTGAGGCGCCGCCGATTTGCCCACCCGCACAACTATTGACGACGCGCGGCGCCTCCCCGACAAACAGCGCCTACATCGTAAATGAGCACCGGCCCCGGCCAGTCCCCCACTCCTCCGACATCGACCGCCCTCGCGACCACGATCAAGCCCACCGATCTCCGCGGCATCCTCCAATACGTGCCGCGCTTCCAGGGCCAGATCTTCGTCATCGCGATCGACGGCTCCATCGTCGCCGACGAAAATTTCGCCAACCTCCTCGTCGACCTCGCCGTCCTCCGCTCGCTCGACATCAAGCTCGTGCTCGTTCACGGCATCGGCCAGCAAATCCAGGAACTCTCCACGAGCCGCAGTATCCCGATTTCAAATACCGACGGCACCGGCGTCACCGACGCCCCCACGCTCGACCTCGCCATCCGCGCCTCCTCCCGTGTCTCGCACGCCCTCATCGAGGGCCTCACGCAAAACTCCCTGAAGTGCGCCGTCACCAACTCCGTGCGCGCCCTTCCCCTCGGCATCATCCGCGGCGTCGACCAGCAGTTCACCGGCCGCGTCGATCGCATCGACAAGGACTTTCTCACCGGCCTCATCGAGCGCGACGTCGTTCCGATCCTTTCGCCGATCGGCTTCGGTCCCGACGGCCGCTCCCTGCGCATCAACTCCGACCTCCTCGCCGCCGAACTCGCCGAGGCCCTCCAGGCCACCAAGGTCATCTATCTCACGCCGCATGCCGGCCTCGTGATCGACGGCGAATTCCGCCGCGACATCTCCGTCGATGCCATGCGCAAGCTCCTCGCCGACCGCCCCGAAGCGATCGCCGAGGCCACGCGCAGCAAAGCCGTCCACGCCGTCAAAGCCATCGAGACCGGCACACCTCGCGTTCACATCGTCGACGGCCGCATCTTCGACGGTCTCCTCAACGAGGTCTTCTCCAACGAAGGCGTCGGCTCCCTCGTTTACGGCAACGACTACCAGCAGATCCGCAAGGCCCGCAAAAGCGACGTCCGCCTGATCTACAGCCTCACCCGCAGCGCCGTCCGCCGCGAGGAACTGCTCCACCGCACCCAGCAGGCGATCGAGAAAAACATCGATCAGTTCTTCGTCTTCGAAATCGACGAAAACATCATCGCCTGCGTCACGCTCTACTTCTACCCCGACAAACCCGGCCTCGCCGAAGTCGGTTCGCTCTACGTCATGCCGTTTTATCACAACCGCGGCATCGGCAAGAAAATGGTCGAATACGCGATGCTCGTCGCCAAGGAACGCGGCGCCAAAACCGTCATCGCCCTCTCGACGCAAAGCTTCGGCTTCTTCCAAAACGTCCTCGGCTTCGAAGAAGTGGACAAATCCTTCCTCCCGGAAGCCCGCCTCAAGACCTACGAAGAAAGCGGCCGCAACGCCAAGGTCCTCCTCAAACACCTGGCCTGAAACCGGCCGTTCCTGGAAGACACTCGTCTTCTCTTCTCCTGTCATTCTGAGCGCAGCGAAGAATCCATTTTGAGCTTCGCTGCTGGGATCGGCGGCGTAGCCCGCACTGAATTCTTCGCTCCCGTCAGAATGACAATAAAGGAAGGGCCCTACCCGCCGCCCCTCTCCCTCACTCCTCCTCCGCGATCGCCTCCCAAGCCCCCGCATACCGCCGCCCCAACTCCCGAAACGCCGCCGAATCGAAGTGCAGCGAATCCCCTTGGTGCCCCAATCCGTCCGCCTTCACCAATGCACTCCTCGGCACCAATTCCACGACCTTCGCCAGCGCCGCATTGATCGGCCCCACGCCTTCCACGAAGTGCCCGATTTCACCGACGATCAGCGGCACGTCCTCCGCGCCCAAATCCTTTCTCAACCGCGCGATCATCGCCGCGAACCGCTCCGGATACGTCGCCGCCAGCTCCGGCGCCGCATCGCTCTCGCCCTGATGCCATAAAATACCCGCGAGCGTCCCCCGCGCCATCGCCTCCCGCGCCCGATCCAGCGCGTTGTTGTAAAGATAGTGCCCCGGCCTCCACTCCTCCAGCGACGAGCCGCCAAACGCCGCCGGTATCAAACCCACCACTACATCCGGCCGCTCCTCCGCCACCACCCGCGCAAACGTCGACCCCAGCCCCACGCCAATCCGCTCCGGCTTGTCGTAATGCATCGGATCGACCGCCGGCACCCACGCGTAGCGTTTGTTCAGCATGAACACCCGCGGATGCACCACCCGATCCTGCGGCTCCACCGCCCCGCGCCCCGCCATGTTCGACTGACCGATCAACAAAAACAGCTTCATCTTCTCCGGCGCTTCCGCCGCCGCCGCCTCCGCCGCGTTCACCGCCATCGCTGTGGTCATCGTCGCAATCGCCAGCCAGATCAGCGTCTTCATTCCGCGTCTCCCGCTCACGCCTTCACCTCGACCACCACCTGCACCTCCGTCGTCGATCCGCGCGGCAATCCATTCACCGCCACCGCCGCGCGCGCATGCTTCCCCGCCTCGCCAAACACCGCCACGAACAAATCGCTCGCCCCATTGATCACCGCCGGGCTGTCCGCAAAGCCGTCCACCGCGTTCACGAATCCATTCACCATCACCACTCGCGCGACCCTATCCAACGATCCCAGCGCCGCCTTGATATTCGCGAGCGTGTTGAGCGCACAAATCTCCGCCGACTTCTTCGCCGTCTCGATCGTCTGTTCTTTCCCGACCTGACCGACGTGCGTCATTTTCCCATCCACCATCGCGATCGTCCCCGCGCAATACAGCAGGTTTCCCGTCCTCACCGTCGCCACATAACTGCCCGCCGCCGCCGGCGGATTCGGCAACACCAATCCCAGTTCAACCAATTTCGCTTCGGGGTTCGTCATGCGAGCGACTACGCCGACATTCCGTCGGTGTGGAAAGCGGATTTTGACGCCCACCCCATCCGCATGCGTGGATGACGCGATGACTTTCCGCGACTGGCAATCCCTCGAACCCGCCGAAGCCTCCCGCGAACTCCACCGCCGCGTTCGCACGCTCCCACCCGCGCAACAACGCGCCATCATCGCTCACCTGCCCTCCGAACACGATCTCGCCGACACCTTCGCTCGCTCCTCTTCCTCCGCCCCGCTCTCCCGCGTCCCCTACCTTCTCAAAGATCTCTTCGACGTCACCAACGTCCCCACCTTCGCCGGCTCCACCTTCCTACCCGAAGTCCGCCCCACGCCTCCGCGCAACAGCCACCTCGTCGACGCTTTGAATTCCGCCGGCGCCGTCTTCGCCGGCAAAACCCACCTCCACGAATTCGCCTACGGCATCACCGGCGAAAACCCACACTACGGCGACTGCGAACATCCGCGACTCGCCGGCCGCACCACCGGCGGCTCGAGCAGCGGTTCCGCCGCAGCCGTCGCCGCCGGCATCGTTCCGCTCGCCATCGGCACCGACACCGGCGGCTCCGTTCGCGTCCCTTCCGCTTTCTGCGGCCTCTTCGGTTTTCGTCTCACACCCGGCGATCCGTTCATTTCCGACGCCGTCTCACTCTCCCGCACCTGCGACACCGCCGGCTGGTTTACCGCCGACGCCCGCGACCTGCGCGAAACCATCGCCGCCCTCATCGGCCTCTCGCCCGCCCCCGCCTCCACTCCCCGCGGCTGCTTCCTCGAACTCACCGGCCTCGATCCCGATGTCGCCCTCACCTTCCGCACCGCCGCCGCCGACTTCGCTTCGCCCGCCGACACCACCACTCGCGACACCCTCCTCGCCGGCTTCGCCCCCACCCTCGACGCCTACAACACCATCGTCGCCCACGAAGCCTGGCAAATCCACCGCCCTTGGTTCGACCGCTTCCACAACCGCTACGACCCCTTCGTCCAACAACGCCTCCTCCGCGCCTCCACGCTTCCCGCCGACCAAATCGAATCCGCCTACCACCAACTCACCGCCACGCGCGATCTCTGGCACTCGTTCTTCCAAACCTTCGATTTCCTTATCCTCCCCGCCACGCCCTTCCCTCCGCTCACGAAACCCGACTGCACCGTGGAAAACCGCCTCCGCCTCCTCACCCTCACCGCCCCCGCCAGCCTCGGCGGTCTCCCCGTTCTCACTCTGCCCATTCCACTCCCCTCCGGCTTCACCACCGGCCTCCAACTGATCATTCCCACTCCCCGCTCCCCCGTCATCCCCTGGGCTCTCTCCCGCTAACCCCTCGTTGTCGTAATCGTTCTTTTTCTCGTTCTCTCCCCCTCCCCCCACCCGCCAACTCCCTCACCACCCTTTCAATCCCAACAACCGCCCCGCATTCCTCCCCATCACCTCGTCCCCCGCCCCGCCCCTCCGCGCCTCCGCCACAAACCGCCCCATCTCCGCCTCCACGCTCACGCGCGGATACAAGTTCAGCGGATAATCCGACCCAAACAGCACCCGCTCCCGCCCCAATATCGGCACCGCCTGCGCCCACACTTTTTCGTCATACAGCAGCGGCGACGCTGCCGTATCGAAAAAAACATTACTCCGCTCCGCCAGCCGCGCATCGCGCATCGCCAGCATCCCGCCCCAGTGCGCCAGCACGAAGTTCGTCCGCGGAAACGTCCGCGCGAGCCACACGAAATCCTTCGCCGGCGTCTCCACCCACCCCGGATACCTCCTGCCCTCCGGATCCGCCGCATGCAGGTTCACCGGCAGCTTCAGATCCGCCGCCAGCGCCATCACCTCCCCGAAAGCCGGATCCTGCACCGAAAATCCCTGCGAATGCGGCGACATCTCGCCGATCCCGATCAACCCCTCTCCGCACGCCCGCCGCACTTCCTCCACCACCGCCGCCGCGCCCGCCTCCGGGTGAAACACCGCAAACGCCGACAACCGGTCCGGATGCGCCCGCACGCACTCCGCGTAAAACCGGTTCTGCCACGCGCACGTGTCGTGCTTTTCCCAATACCACCCGAGCAGCACCGCGTGTTCCACCCCGCCCGCATCCATCGCGCGCAACAGCGCCTCCACGCTCGGCATCGACTGCACCGGCCTCCCGTCGCGCCGCCGCCGCGTGCACAGCAGCGCCCAATGTTTCTCTCCTCGCGACGCCGCCCATCCCGCCGGATCGATCTCCACTTCCGGCGGATACAAATGAACGTGGCTGTCGATCACGCGCATATCCGCCGAGCCTGCCCCTCGCGCCACCCAACGCAATCCTCCACCCTTTCGTGTCCGTTCGTGGTGAAAAAACCGCGATTCATCTTTCGCGATTTTCGCGTGTGTCGCGGGACCATAAGTCGCTAAACCTCACCCCATGCTCCAACGCTTCTTCCGCCTCGCCGAGAACCGCACCACCGTCGGACGCGAACTCCAAGCCGGTCTCACCACCTTCGCCGCGATGGCCTACATCCTCGCCGTCAACCCCGCGATTCTCTCCGCGACCGGCATGGACAAAGGCGCACTCGTCACCGTCACCACCCTCACCGCCGCCATCGCGACCGCGATCATGGCGCTCCTCACCAACTACCCCATCGCCCTCGCCCCCGGCATGGGCATCAACGCCTTCTTCACCTTCACCATCGTCCTCGGCAAGGGCGTCCCGTGGCCCGAAGCCCTCGGCATGGTCTTCATCAACGGCATCATCTTTCTCGTCCTCTCCGTCACCGGCGTTCGTGAAAAGATCATCGCCGCCATTCCGCACGCCCTGAAGATCGCCATCACCTGCGGCATCGGCCTCTTCATCGCCTTCATCGGCCTCAAAAACGGCGGCATCATCGTCGCCAATCCCGACACCTTCGTCTCCCACGGCGACTTCTCCTCCGGCCCCGTCGCCCTCTGCCTCGCCGGCATCCTCCTCACCGCCATCCTCGTCGCCCGCCGCATTCCCGGTGCCATCGTCCTCGGCATCGCCGCCATCACGCTCGCCGGTCTCTTCATCCCCGCCGGCAACTCGGCCCACGTCACGCAACTCCCCGACAGCCTCGTTTCGCTCCCCGCCTCGCCCGCCCCGATTTTCCTGAAGCTTAGCTTCAACTTCCTCACCAACTCCGACGCCTTCCTCCTCGCCCTCCCGCTCATCCTCACGCTCCTGCTCGTCGATATGTTCGACAACATCGGCACGCTCATCGGCGTCACGAAGCGCGCCGGCTTTCTCCGCTCCGACGGCACTCTCCCCAAGGTCGGACGCGCCCTCGTCGCCGACTCCGTCGCCACGCTCCTCTCCGCGCTTTTCGGCACGTCCACCGTCGTCAGCTACATTGAATCCGCCTCCGGCGTCGAAGCCGGCGGACGCACCGGGCTCACCACGATCACCACCGCTGTGTTCATGCTGCTCGCGCTCTTCCTCACGCCGCTCATCCTCGTCATTCCCGCCGCCGCCACGGCGCCCGCCCTCGTGATCGTCGGCATCTTCATGATGCAGTCCGTCACCGAAATCGAAATGAAGGACTTCGCCATCGCCGCTCCCGCCGTCCTCACGATCCTCGCGATTCCCCTCACCTTCAGCACCGCCGAAGGCATCGGCCTCGGTCTCATCGCCGCCGCCTTCCTCGCCCTCGGTCTCGGCCGCCCAAAGAGTCTCACCTTCACCGGATATTTCATCGCCGCCGTCTTCTTCCTCCAATTCTTCCACCTCTGGCCGTTCGCCCGCTGAACAAGGCGCCGTTGGTGCGCGCTCGTCGCGCAATCAAAATCGAAAATCCCCAATCGAAATTCGAAAATCCCTCTCGCGGGCGCTCTCCTTGACGCACGCCCTCATCCGTTTCTGCTCATGACGCCCCCGTTGTCATGATGAGTCCGCGCGCCCTCCTCTTCCTTTTCGTCGCCACCCTCGCACACGCCGCCTCGCTCGATCTCGCCCGGGAACACTATCACGCCAAACGCTACGACGACGCCCGCGCCGCGCTCACCGAGCTCGCCGCCGCCGAGCCTCGGAATCCCGAGCTCCACTACCACCTCGGTCTCGTGGCCATGAAAACCGGCGACACCGACGAAGCCATCCGCTGCTTCGAACTCGCCACCCAACTCGCCCCGGAAAACTCCGACTACCACATGGAGCTCGGCGGCGCTTACGGCGCCAAAGCCGAACAGGTCGGCCTTCTCTCGAAAATGACTTGGGCCAAAAAATGCCAGGCCGCCCTCGAGAAATCCGTCGCCCTCAATCCCGACAACCTCACCGCCCGCAACGGCCTCGTCTCCTACTACCGCACCGCTCCCACGTTCGTCGGCGGCGGCCTCCCAAAAGCCTACGAGCAAGCCGAGGAAATCCGCCGCCGCGACCTCGTCATGGGCACAGCCATCCTCGCCCAACTCTACATCCGCGATAAAAAATTCGACGACGCCATCGCCACGCTCACCGACGCCACTCAATCCAACCCCGACAACTATCACCTCCACTACCTCATCGGCCGCACCGTCGCCGACTCGGGCACTCATCTCGACGCGGGCGAACAAGCCCTCCACCGCTGCCTCGAACTCACGCCCGGCCCGCGCGACCCGTCGCACGCCCACGTCCACTGGCGTCTCGGCCTGATCGCGCAAAAACGCGGCGACTCCTCCGTCGCCCGCGCCGCCTTCGAAAAATCCCTGTCCCTCGACCCCGCTCTCCCCGAGCCCCGCGCCGCCCTCGACTCCCTCTAAACTCGTTCTCTTTCTCGTAATCGTTCTCTTTCTCCCCCTTCCTCCCCGTCAGGATGCCTCCCCTCGTCGAACTCCAAAACGTCACCAAACGTTTCGCCGACGGCCCCCTCATCCTCGATCGCCTTTCCCTCACCGTCGCCGAAGGCGAATTCATCTCCCTCATCGGCCCCAGCGGCTGCGGCAAATCCACCCTCCTCCGCCTCCTCGCCGGTCTCACCCCGCTCACCTCCGGCTCCCTCTCCATCGCCGGCCGCCCGCCCGAATCCGCCGCCACCGACCTCTCCTTCGTCTTTCAAGATCCGACGCTCCTCCCCTGGCTCAGCGCCACGCACAACGTCGAACTTCCCCTGAAACTTCGCGGCTTTCCTTCGCCCACCCGCCGCGCCCTCGCCGAACGCTCCCTCGATCTCGTCCGCCTCCGCGACCGCGCCGACGCCTACCCGCGCCAACTCTCCGGCGGACAGAAGATGCGCGTCTCCCTCGCCCGCGCTCTCGCTCTCTCCCCCAAGCTCCTCCTTCTCGACGAACCCTTCGGCGCGCTCGACGAAATCACTCGCGAACATCTCAACGAAGAACTCCTCGCCATCCGCGACGCCCAAGCCTGGACCGCCTTCTTCGTCACGCACTCCGTCGCCGAGGCCGTCTTCCTTTCCACCCGCATCGTCGTTCTCTCCGCCAATCCCGGCCGTATCCAAAAGATCATCACGGTCTCCTTCGATTACCCACGCAACGCCGACCTCCGTCTCACCCGCGCCTACCACGACCTCGTCACCGAGGTCTCTCGCACCCTCCGAATCGCGGAACAGGAACCCGCCCCATCGGCCCCGTGACGCCCATGCGACCGTCCGCTCTCCGCATCTTCCTCCCCGCTTTCACCGGCGCCCTCTTCCTCGCCGCGTGGTATGCCATCCACGCCTTCCTCTCCGAAGACACCCGCTTCCTCCTTCCTACGCCCGGCGCCATCCTTGAAGCCTTCCGCGACCACGCCTCCGCGCTCGCGACCGCGTCGCTCAACACCACCAAGGGCGCCCTCCTCGGTTTCGGCCTCGCCATCTTCGTCAGCCTCGCCTCCGCCACCGTCCTCTCCCTCTCCCCGCTCCTCCGCCTCAGCCTGTATCCCTACCTGATGATTCTGCAGATGACGCCCGTCATCGTCATCGCTCCGATCCTCGTGCTCTGGGTCGGCGCCGGCCTCCCGAGCGTCGTCGCGATCACCTTCCTCATCTGCTTCTTCCCGCTCGTGGTCAACACCACCCAAGGTCTCATCTCCACGGACCGCAACCTCGTCGAACTCTTCCGCTCCTACCGCGCCACCCGCGCCCAACAACTCCTGCACCTCCGTCTCCCCGCCGCGCTCCCGTATTTTTTCACCGGCCTCCGCATCGCCGCCACGCTCGCGCCCATCGGCGCCCTCGTCGGAGATTACACCGCCGGCAGCTCTGCCGGCGACGGCGGCGGCCTCGGCTTTCAAGCGCTCATCTATTCCAGCCGCGCCCAATACCCCGCTCTTTTCGCCACCGCCGTCGTCACCTGCATCCTCGGCTTTCTCTTCGTCGCCATCGTCATCGCCCTCGCCCACCTCGCCCTCCACCACTGGCACGACTCCTTCGACCGCCCCGACCGCTAAGATTATCTTTGTCATTCTGAGGGCAGCGAGGAATCCAGTTGGGCTCTCGCTCCCTCCTCTCGCCCACCAACTACCATGCTTTCCCTTCGCGTCCTCCTGCTGGCCTTTCTCTCAGCAACCTCCGTCCTCTTCGCTACCGACTCCTCCGCCCCCTTCAAACTCACCATCCAACTCGACTGGGTCGCCGAACCCGAACACGGGGGATTCTACCAAGCCCAGGCCCGCGGCTTCTTCGCCGCCGAAAATCTCGACGTCACCCTCATCCCCGGCGGCCCCAACGCCCTCGTCATGCCCAAGGTCGCCACCGGCCAGGCCCACATCGGCCAGGCCGACAGCACCAACACTCTCCTCCAACAAGCCGAGGGCCTCCCCGTGGTTCAGTTCGCCGCCGTTTTCCAAGACGATCCTTCCGGCCTCCTCGTCAACGCCGACTCCTCCGTCCACCGCTTCGAGGACCTCGCCGGCAAAACTCTCATCGCCCGCCCCGAATGGGCGTTCCTCCCGTATCTGCGCAAAAAATACGGCATCGATTTCAACATCGTCCCTCAAAACTTCTCCGTCGCCGCCTTCCTCGGAAACAAGGAAGCCATCCAACAGGGCTACTACATCGCCGAGCCCTATCACATCGTGAAAGCCGGCGGCAAAAAACCGCGCTTCCTCTCCACCTGGGACGCCGGCTTCCGCGCCTACGCCGTCCTCGTCACCAGCCGCAAATTCGCCCGCGAACACCCCGACGTCCTCCGCGCCTTCACCCGTGCCTACATCAAAGGCTGGCGCGACTACCTCGAGGGCGATCCCGCTCCCGCGCACGCCGCGATGAAAGCCGCCAATTCCAACAACACCGACGAATTCATGATGGCCTCCCGCCAACTCATCATCGACGGCCAGCTCGTCACCGGCCGCGACGCCGACAGTGGCCCCGCGAACATCGGCCGCCTCGACCCTGCCCGTTACGCCACCCAAATCGAGCAACTCGAAGCCCTCGGCATCCTAAAGAAAAACAAAGTCACCCCCGCCACCGCCCTCACCCTCGACTTCCTTCCGACGGAATAGTGTGGGAGGGGCTTACGCCCCGCCCCTCGGGCCCTCGCACATTCCCTCGGCCCGATTTTTCCTTTGTCATTCTGAGCGAAGCGAAGTTCAGCCGAAGGCTGGCCTGACATCCAGTTGCGCGTCCGCATGCACCGGCCGCGCTGGATCCCCTTCACCCCTATGGCATCCCACGCCACTCCCTCGTCTCCCGCTCCCTCCTTCGCCCTCAGCACCGCCCTCTTCCTCCGCGTCCTCGCCGCAATCCACGCGATCGCCTTCGGCTCCCTCTGGACCCAACTCTCCGGCCTCATCGGCCCCAACGGAATCCTTCCCGCCACACGCTACCTCGAAGCCGTCCGCGAACACCTTGGCGCCTCCTCCTACCTCCAGCTTCCCACGCTCGCCTGGCTCTTCGGCTCCGACGCTTTTCTTCACGTCCTCTGCGCCATCGGCCTCGGCTCCGCCGCGCTTCTCTTTTTCGGCATCGCGCCCTTCGCCGCGCTGATCGCCCTCTGGCTCGCTTACCTTTCCCTCGTCAGCGTCGGCCAGCTCTTCCTCGGCTTCCAGTGGGACGCCCTTCTCCTCGAAACCACTTTCCTCGCAATCTTCCTCGCCCCGCGCGCCTGGCTGCCGCGCTTCGACCTCCACGAGCCCCCGCCTCTCGCCCGCTTCCTCCTCCGCTGGCTCCTCTTTCGTCTCATGCTGCTCTCCGGCATCGTGAAACTCACGAGCGGCGACCCCACCTGGCGCGATCTCACCGCGCTCACCTTCCACTACGAAACCCAGCCCCTCCCCAACCCGCTCGCCTGGTTCGTTCATCACCTCCCCGCCTCCTTCCACCGCGCCACCTGCGCTGGCATGTTCTTCCTCGAACTCGTCGTCCCGTTCTTCCTCTTCGCTCCCCGCACCATCCGCCACAACGCCGCCCTCCTCCTCGCCGCCCTCCAAATCGCCATCTTCCTCACCGGCAACTACACCTTTTTCAATCTCCTCACCCTCGCCCTCTGCCTCCTCAATCTCGACGACCGCTTCTATTCATCCGTCCTCCGCCGTCCCGCAAAGTGTCATACCATGTATGACACCTCCGCTCTCTCACTCCCGCGCCCCCTCCGTCTCCTCGCCCTCGCCGGCGCCGCTCTCCTCGTCCTTTTCACCTCCGCTCAAGCCCTCCCGTCCTTCCACCACTCCCTTCGTCCGCCCGACTGGTTCAATTCCCTCGCCGCCCACGTCGCTCCATTCCGCACGCTCAACAACTACGGTCTCTTCGCCGTCATGACCACCTCGCGCCCCGAACTCATCATCGAAGGCAGCGATGACCGCCGCACCTGGCACGCCTACGAGCTCCCCTACAAACCCGGCGACCTCTCCCGCCGCCCGCCCATCGTCGCCCCGCACCACCCCCGCCTCGATTGGCAACTCTGGTTCGCCGCCCTCGGCTCCGCCGACCAAAACCGCTGGCTCTTCCCGCTCTGCGAACACCTCCTCCGCGGCACGCCCGAAGTCCTCGCTCTCTTCTCCCACAATCCCTTCCCCGACCGCCCGCCGCGCCATCTCCGCATCGTCCGCTACGACTACCGCTTCACCACGCCCGCTCAACGCGCCTCCACCGCCCGCTGGTGGGATCGCACCCCCGTCGACTTCTACCTCGCTCCCCTCTCCCTTCAATAACACCGCGTCCCACGCCCACCTCGGCCGCCCCCGCATTTTCCTTTTTGCGCCTCCTGCGCCTTTTTGCGGACATCACCGCTCCTCATGTCCACGTTCGCCCGCGACCGCTTCCTCGCCCTCGTCCGCACCGCCGTCGAAACCGACACGCTGCAAAAACTCACCCTCGGCAAATACCGCGGCGCCGACGCCACCCTGCGCAACCTCTTCATTCGCCCCGTCGCCCTCAAATCCGGTCCGCACCTCTCCTTCCTCTGGCGCCACGCCACCCGCGACATCACCAAAAACCGGATACACGCCGACGCCCTCGCCGAAATCGACGCCCTTCTCGGCCGCGACTTCCTCGACGCCCACCTCTTCACGACCACCGGCTCCGCCCAGTTCGAATCCGAATCCAACCGCCTTAAAATCGTAGGTGGCTACGAGCGTGAGCGAGTGGCCCCTCCCACCCACAACCGCCCCAAATCCCACCTCATCCCCGCCGACGCCCCCTGGCTCCGTGCCCTCGGCGTCATCAACGACCGCGGCCATCCCCGCGAGGGCATGTCCGACAAATTCCGCCAAATCCAAAAATTCGCCGAACTCCTCACCCACCTCCTCGCCGAAGCCTTCCCTCCCTCCACTCTCCCTCCTCACCCCTCAACTCCCCCGTCTCCTCTCCACATCTTGGACGCCGGGTCCGGCAAAGGCTACCTCACCTTCGCCCTCGCCCACCTCCTCCGCGACCGCGCCCACATCACCGGCATCGAAGCCCGCCCCGACCTCGTCGAGCTCTGCAACCGCATCGCCCGCGAGCACCAGTTCCCCCACCTCACCTTCACCGCCGGCCAGATCGCCGCCCCCGAAATCGAAAATCGAAAATCCAAAAGCGAAAATCCCCCCTCCTCCCTCGACGTCTTGATCGCCCTGCACGCCTGCGACACCGCCACCGACGACGCCCTCGCCCGCGGCATCGCTTCCGGCGCCCGGCTCCTCGTCGTCGCCCCCTGCTGCCAGAAAGAACTCCGCCGCCAGCTCACCGCCCCGCCCGTCCTCGCCGACGCCCTGCGCCACGGCATCTTTCAAGAACGCCAGGCCGAATTCGTCACCGACGCCCTTCGCGCCCAGCTCCTCGAATGGGCCGGCTACCGCACGAAGGTCTTCGAATTCATCTCCACCGAGCACACCGCGAAAAACCTCATGATCGCCGCGATCAAATCGTCCACGCCCGACACCCCCACCGCCCGCGAAACCCGCGCCCAACACCTCCGCGCCTTCGCCGCCTTCTACGGCATCCACACCCAACGCCTCGCCGCCCACCTCCACTTCCCCCTCTTTCTCACCCAAACCAATTAGTCATACATTATATTACAATTATAATATCCTCCCAATCCGACGTGTAATACATTAAGTTACATCGATCGATCGCTTCCTGCCTTTCGCCACCTTTCACATTTCTTCTCCCATGACTTGGTCCGACCTCGATTGGTCCGCCCTCGACCGCCTCCGCGACGGCTTCCTCTCCGGCTCCGCCGCCGCCGGCGCCTACTGGCAATCCGCCTCCGATCTCGCGTCCTACGATTTCACCTACGGCGAGCGCATCGGCTGGAAATGGGACCACGTCCTTCGCGAACTCCGCCTCCGCCGCTGGCAACCCGCCTCGCGCACGATTTTCGACTGGGGCTGCGGCAGCGGCATCGCCTCGCGCCGCGTCATCGAATTTTTCGGTCACCAAAATTTCGATACGCTCACCGTCTGGGACCACTCCGCCGCCGCCTGCGACTTCGCCGCCGAACGCGCCTCCGACGCCTTCCCGTCCCTCCACGTCGCCTCCGCCACCCCGGGCTTCCTTTCCTCCTCCGAACCTATCGGCCTTCTCGTCATCAGCCACGTTCTCAACGAGCTCTCCCCCGACGCCCTCGCCCCCCTCCGCACCCTCATCGACCGCTCCGCCGAGGTCCTCTGGGTCGAACCCGGCACGCACGCCGTCAGCCGCCAACTCGGACGCCTCCGCGACGAACTCCGCCCTTCCTTTCGCCTCGTCGCCCCCTGCACGCACCAGCTCACCTGCCCGATGTTCCTCGAGGGCAACGATCGTCACTGGTGCCACTTCTTCGCTCCGCCGCCGCCCGAGATCTTCGCCGACTCCAACTGGGTCAAATTCGGCCAGCGCGCCGGCATCGACCTCCGCAGCCTCCCCTACGCCTTCCTCGCCCTCGACCGCGCGCACACCAACACACCCGCCGCCGATACGCCGTCCACCAACCTCTCCCGCGTCATCGGCCGCCCCGAGTTCTTCAAACCCTACGCCCGCCTCCTCAACTGCGACGCCACCGGCCTCACCGAGCTCGAAATCCCCAAACGCTCCGCGCCCGCCCTCTTCAAACAACTCGACCGCACCCGCGCCCCCCTCGTTTATCGCTGGCAGCGCGACGGCACCAAAATCACCTCCGGCGAGCCCCTCGCCTAAGCGAGTCTCGCCCGCCCCCAGCCGCGCATTACTTCAACTCCCTCACCCGCGCCGCCCGAAACCACACGCGGTTCCCGTGATCCTGCAGTGCGATGTGTCCACGCGATAGCGTCGCAAACTTCTCCCATCCCTTGAACTTGCTGCGCGCGATCAACTCCTTCCCTTCCGCGCTCGCCAAATCCACATCCACCGTCTTCTCGCCGTTCAACCAGTGCTCGATTCGCCACCCGCGCACGCGAATCCGCCCTTCGTTCCACTCACCCACCGGTCGCGTGAAATCCCGCGGCGGCGCCACCAGATCATAAAGCCCCGCCGCCGTGTGGCTCGGCGGCTTGTTGTCCGACCCCTTCTCGTTGTCCAACACCTGATATTCCGGCCCGGTCAGAAACGTGTTCTTCTCGCCCAACCCCACGCGATAAATCACGCCGCTGTTCGCCGCCTCGCTGACCTTCCACTCGAAGCTCAACTCGAAATCCCCAAACGCCTCCACGCTCACCAAATCGCCCGCCTTTCCCTCCAACACGATCGCCCCATCCCGCACCTTCCAGCCTTCCCCCGGCTGCTCGCTCTGCAAACTCCGCCATCCCGAAAGGCTCTTTCCATCGAACAACTCGCGCCACTCACCCGCCGCCCCTGTCTCCTCCGCCGCCCAACCTCCCACCGCCAGCATCGCACCCACCAACACCGTCCAGATCGTTTTCATCATCTCTCAATCTCGCCCAACCCCATCAAAACTCCAGCACCAACCCACCCTGAACCCTCGCTTGACTCCCCCGCCCCATCCCGAATGCTCGGCCCCTTCCCTCTCTCATTCTCTCTCCTCCTATGGGCCAACAATCCAACAAGATCATCAAACGCAAACGCCGCATCGCCTACCTGAAGCGCAAGAAAGCCGCCGCCAAGACGACCGCGAAAAAGAAGTAAGTTCGCCCGCGCCCGTTGCTCCGCTGACGCGGCCCCGAATACTCGGGGCCGTTTTTCTTTCCGCCTCGCACGTCTCGCCGGCCCACCCGTTTCCTCCCTCCGTATCTCGGTTATCCTGACGCCGCCCCGCCCGTTCGCCCAATGATCAAAGTCAGTCTCATCTCTCTCGGCTGCGCCAAGAACCTCGTCGATAGCGAGATCATGGTCGGCCACCTGCACAAAGCCGGCATGGCCGTCATCCCGGAAGCCGAAAAAGCCGACGTCGTCATCGTCAACACCTGCTCCTTCATCGACTCCTCCAAGGAAGAATCCATCGGCCACATCCTCGAGGTTCACCAAAACCGCGGCATGAAAAAGCGCCGCAAGGAACAGAAGCTCATCGTCGCCGGCTGCATGTCGCAGCGCTTCTCCAAGGACCTTTCCTCCGAGCTTCACGACGAAGTCGACGCCTTTATCGGCCTCGACCAGGTCACCAAGGTCGCTCCCATCATCGAGGAAATCTACGCCAAGGAACGCGGCCTCACGAAGGACGCCCCCGCCAACTTCATCGAGGGCAAATCCACCTACATTCCCGACTACGACACCCCGCGCTTCCGCCTCACGCCGCGCCACTTCGCCTACCTGAAAATCGCCGAGGGCTGCAATCACCCGTGCACGTTCTGCATCATCCCGCAGATCCGCGGCCGCCACCGCAGCCGCACCGTCGAGAGCGTCGTCGCCGAAGCCCGGCAGCTCGTCAAAGAGGGCGTAAAGGAAATCAACCTCATCTCCCAGGACACCACGTTCTTCGGCATGGACACGTGGGAACAGCGCCCCAACCCGCGCACGCCCGTCGATTCCTCGCGCGGCACCGCCCTCACCACCCTCCTCCGCCAGCTCAACGCCATCGAAGGCGATTTCTGGATCCGCCTCCTTTACACGCATCCCGCGCACTGGTCCGACGAACTCATCCGCACCATCGCCGAATGCCCCAAGGTCGCCCGCTACATCGACATCCCGCTGCAGCACATCAGCGACCACATGCTCGGTAAGATGCAGCGCGAAACGTCCGGCGACTACATCCGCAATCTCATCGCCCGTATCCGCGCCGGCATTCCCGGCATCGCCATCCGCACCACCTTCATCGTCGGCTTCCCCGGCGAAACCGACGCCGACGTCGACGAGCTCTGCGACTTCATTCGCGAAACCAAATTCGAACGCCTCGGCGTCTTCCGCTATTCCCAAGAAGAAGGCACGCGCGCCGCGAAGATGGACGAACAGATTCCCGCCAAGGTGAAGGAGGCCCGCTGGCACCGCACGATGGCCCTTCAGAAGACCATCGCCGCCGACGTCAGCAAATCCTACGTCGGCCGCACGCTGCGCGTCCTCGTCGAAGAACCCGGCGTCGCCCGCGGCGAGGCCGACGCTCCCGACATCGACGGCCGCGTCTATGTCCCGCGCGAACTCCCCGTCGGCGAATTCGTCGACGTGAAAATCACCGGCTATCAGGATTACGACCTCCTCGCCCTTCCCGCCGGCGAGCAGCCCCTCGTCCGCAAGATCGCCAAGCAGGCCCAATAAAAACAAAGCCGTGGGAGGGGCTTACGCCCACCTTGCGCCTGCCCGCACCGTCCGCGCCTACTGCGCGTCCACCTGCGCTCCCGAAGCGCGCGCCGCCTGCGCCTGTTTCGCGACTTCCGCGACATCTTCCGCCGGCAGCACCACGATTCCCACACGCCGCCCGCCGGCGAAGTGCTGCAGCGTCAACCCGAGCAGCTTTCCCGCGCCATCAAATACCGGGCTGCCCAGCGAAACATCCCGCATCAGATAAATCCGTCGCGGCTTCTCCACGATTCCGGTCACCGCCGTCTCCGTGACGATCGGCACCCGTTGCAGCGCCTTCGGTGCGCGCGTGACCGAATAAAATTTGTCCAAGATCGCCGCCTCCGTCTGCGCCTCCAGATCCACGTGCGCAAACACCTCTCCGCCCCCGTCGGCCGCCTCCGGCGCGATGAACGCCAAATCCAGATCAGCGTCCTTCAACACAAACTTCGCCGACACCTCCGTCCCATTCGCACGCCGCAACTTCACTTCCTTGAAGTCCGCGCCCAACAACTCCAACTGCCGGCCCGGTTGCATCATCTGCGCCGCCTCGATCTCCGACGCCGGGTCGACCTGCGCCAGGGACGTCACCGTCAGCCCGTCCGGCGTCAGCACCGTCCCATTCACCTCCACGCGCCGCTCCTGCGGCGGCCGCTCGCGATCGCCCACCCTCAATTTCACCGTCACCACCATTTCGATGCCGATCACCGCATCGACCTGCCGCAGCAGCATCTCGCGCTCCTCCGCCGCGCCCGGTGCCCCCGACGTCACGCACGTCGACCATACGCCCAACATCAGCGCGCCCGCGCGCACACCCCGCCCAAACTTCCGTCGATCGAATTTCATGACGATACCTTCGCTGCCTTGAGGTTGATTTCCACGAACAAAGTCTGCCCGCGCCGCCGCACCTGCAGCACCCACCACTCGCCGCCTTTCTCCACCACGCCCGCGCGCGCCCGCTTCAACTCTTCCAAACTTCCCACCGCCACGCCGTCCGCCGCCTCCACCACGTCGTCGCTGCGCAATCCCGCCAGCGCCGCCCATCCCGCCGGCATCGCGCTTTCCACCAGCACGCCTCTCGTCTCGGGCGACAACTGCAGCCGCACGCGATCCTCGAACGCGATGTCCCGCGCGGAAAATTCCAGCTCCCGATCCTCCCACCACGGCATCTCCGGCGCCGGTGTCGGCTGCTGTTCCAACACCACGTTCAACGACAGCATCTCCCCGTCCCGCCACAGCGAAAACTCCGCCGTCGATCCCGCGCGATACTGCCGTATCTGGCGCGCCAATACATCCGTGTCCTCCGGCCGCCGCGCGGGCACTTCCACGCCATCGAGCGCCAGCACCACGTCGCCCACGCGCAACCCCGCCTTCTCCGCCTCCGTTCCCGGATAAATCCGCGTCAGCCGCGCCCCGCCTTCCGCCTTGATCCCGAGCCGCGACGCCAGCTTCGGCGTCAACGGCTGCGACGCCGCCCCGAGCCACGCCTTCCGCGCCTGCGGCGTCACCGTGTGATCGTCCACCTCGCGCAACTCCACCACCGAATTCAACACCGCGCCGTCCCGTCGCACGCTCGCCAGCACCAGTCGTTTCCCATTCGGCGCGTCCTTCAACAAACTCGCCGTCAGCTCGCGCAACTCCTCCACCGATCCCACCGGCTTCCCCTCGACCGCCACCACCACGTCCTGCCGCCGCAACACCGGCTCCGCCTGCCCGCTCGGTCCCGCCGGGCGGATGTTCTCGAGCCACACACCCCGCGTGTCCGGCAACCGTTCGTCGCGCGCCAGCTTGGTCGTCAGATCACGCACCACCGCGCCCCAGCTCTTCAATTCCACGTCGTCCGCCTGCGCCGGCTCGCGTTGGGTCAACGTCATCGTCGCCGTCCGCCTGTCTCGATTTCGCGAATACTCGATCGCGAACGTCTCCCCCGGCAGCCGGCTCATCTCGAGACGGTTGTAGTGCGCCACCGCCTTCTCCTCCGCGCCTTCGATTTCCTGCCCGTCGCACGCGAGCACCAGATCTCCCGCCCTGACGCCCGCCTTCGCCGCCGGCGAACCTTCCGCCACGTCCGCCACGATCACGCCCGGCCCGCGCCCGCTCGACTCCAGCCGCGGCTGCACCGTGATCCCCGACCACCCGCGGATCACCCGCCCGTGCTTGATCAAATTATCCGCCACCACGCGCCCGAGATTCCCCGGAATCGCCCCGCTCAAATTGAACACCCCGATTTCATTGATGCCCACGATCTCGCCGCGTGCATTCACCAGCGGCCCGCCGCTGTTCCCTCCGAAAATCCGCGCGTCGTGCAAAATCCACCTCACCAGCATCCCCACGTCTTCGCCGCGCAGGATCATCTTCCCCGCCGTCTGCTCCGGCAGCACGAGCGAGGGATTCGACACGATTCCGCGCGTTACTGATTGCGCCAAGAACCCCGGACTCCCCAACGCATACACCACGTCGCCCGCCACCAACTGATCCGAGTCCCCAAACTCCGCCACCACCAGCGCCGGCGCGTTCTCCGGACGCTGCGATAAATCCAGTTTCAACACCGCCAGATCCGTCAACGCATCCTGCCCCACCAACTCCGCGTCCACGTGCGATCCGTCATAGAGATAGCAGCGAAAATAGTCTCCGTCCTCCGTCACGTGGCAGTTCGTCAACACGTGCCCCTCCGCCGAAATGATCACGCCGCTCCCGCCCGTCCATTGCTTCGTCAACCGACCGTCGCTCGGACGCAACCGGATCGCCTCGATCCGCACGATCGACGGAAACACCCGCACCAGCACCGGATCGTGCGTCGGCGTCGCCACCGCGCCGCTCGTCGGATCCACCCCCGGCGCCTGCGCGGCCAGCGTCCCCATCCCCGCCCACAACAACAACACACCCACTCCCATCGCCCGCACGCCACACCGAGTTGCAAATTTCATGAGCTGCCTCCGAAGGAGGGCAACTCGTTGGCAGACGCAAGCGGCAAACCACCCGCCCCATCTCTCAACTCTCAAACCTCAACTCAACCCCGCACCACTCCCACATATTTTCCGATAATCCCGTCGAACGACCCGTTCGTGAAAAAAACCACCACGCGCCGCGCCGCTTGCTCGCCACACGTATTCTCCACCAGCTTCTCGAACAGCACCGCATTCGTCGGCGCACTGTGCGCCTCGACCCCGAGCGCCTCCAAATGCTCCGCCACCGCCGCCGTGTCGAAGCGTTCGCCCACCGCCAGCTTCTCCGCGCGATTCACCGCCCCGATATAAACCTCGTCCGCCATCGCGAGCGCACGCATGAACCCCGCCTCGAGCGTCTTCGTCCGCGCCGTGTTGCTCCGCGGCTCGAACACCGCCGTCAGCTTCGCCCGGGGAAACTGCGCCCGCAGCGAATGCAGCGTCTCCGCCAGCGCCGTCGGATGATGCCCGAAATCCTCGATCACCGTCGTCGTCGCGCTTTCGCACAACAACTCCTGCCGCCGTTTCACGCCGCGGAACCGCTCCAGCGCGCCGAGCTTCAGCACCGTCGGATCCGCCGGACTCAACGCCAGTCCCGCCGCCGTCGCCGCCATCGCCGCATTCCGCGCATTGAACATCCCGCGCTGCTTCCAGCTCACCCGCCCCCACTCCGCTCCGCGCCACGTCAGCGCGAACCCCACCCGCTCCGGCGCCTCCTCGAAGTCCACGATCCGCACGTCGTTCTTCTCCCCCGTGCCCACACGCACGACCTGCGTCCACGGCAACGCTCCGAGCGCCCGCAGGTTTTCATCGTCGCCGTTCATCACCACGAATCCGTTCCGCGGCACGATGCGCGCGAGATGTGAAAACGTCCGCTGCACGTCCGCCAGATCGCGAAAGATATCCGCGTGATCGAACTCCAGATTGTTCAACACCGCCACGTGCGGCGCGTAGTGGATGAACTTGCTCCGCTTGTCGAAGAACGCGCTGTCATACTCGTCGCCTTCGATCACGAACGGATCTTCCGCCGCGCCCAGATGATTTCCCATCGGCGGATCCTGCGGCACGCCGCCGATCAAGAATCCCGGATCGCGTCCATTCTCCCGCAGCAAAAACGCCGCCAACGCCGTCGTCGTCGTCTTCCCGTGCGTCCCGCAGACCACGATGTTTTTCCGCGTTTTCAGCACCAGGTCGTGCAGCATCGACGGCAGCGACGCAAACGGAATCGCCCGCGTCTCCAGCAGCCACTCCACTTCCGGATTCCCGCGCGACATCGCGTTCCCGATCACCACGAGATCCGGTGCCAGCCGCTCCAGCCGCGCCGCATCGTAGCCTTCGTGCACCGCCACGTTCGCCTGCGCGAGCACGTCACACATCGGCGGATACACCCCCGAATCCGCCCCGATCGCCTCATGGCCCGCCGCCCGCGCCAGCAACGCCGCATTGCCCATCGCCGTCCCGCACACGCCCATGAAATAGACCTTCATCGCTGCCAACAAATCCGAACCCCGCCGCGCCTCAACAGCGAACCGCTCGCCGGCTCGCTTAAGAACGCTCGCCCGCCAGGATCCGCCCGATCGCCGCGTGCAGCCGCTGCATGTCCACCGGCTTCGTCAAGTGCTCCGAAAAACCCGCCGCGCGACACGCCTGCAAATCCTCCTCCGCACCATACCCGCTCAGGCAGATCCCCGGCAGATCCGGCCGCCGCGCCTTCATCCTCCGGATCAACTCCAACCCGCTCTCGTCCGGCAGCCCCAGATCCGAAATCACCAGCGCGTAGCGCGCTTTCTGAAACAGCTCCCACGCCGCCCCCGCCGATCGCGCATAATCCACCGCGTAGCCGCTATTGCGCAACAACCGCGCCAGCACCCGCCCCGTATCCTCATGATCTTCCACCAACAAAATCTGCACGCCGTTATTCCCTTCGCTGCCGCGGAACGGACTCCGCGTCACCGCCCCTCTCGACGGCTCCGGCGCGACTTCGTCCAGGATCGGCAATTCCACCGAAAACGTCGCCCCCTGCCCCGCGCCGTCCGACGCCACCGCGATCGTGCCCCGATGCAGCTCCACCAGCGCCTTGGCGATCGCCAGGCCCAAACCAAGACCGCTCTCGCTCCCGCGCTGCTTCCCCATCCGTTCCACCTGCTCGAACGGCTTGAAGATCCGCTTCAAGTCGTCCGCCTCGATCCCCAACCCCGCATCCTTCACCTCCACGCGCACGCGCGATCTTCCCGCCACGCGCCGCGCCTTCATCGTGATCACGCTCTGCCGCGGACTGAACTTGTTGGCGTTCTTCAACAGATTCCAGAACACCTGCTGCAAACGCGGCCCGTCGCCCTCGACGCGGCACCCCCGCACGCCGTCGAGGTTCAGCTCCACCCGCTGGTCCTTCGCATCCAGATCTCCGGCCACGATCGACGTGGTCTCCTGCAAGAGCGAGGCCAGGTCCAGCGCACTAGTATCCAATTTCAACTTACCCCGCTCCAACCGCGTGAGATCCAACAGATCGTCGATCAACCGGCTCTGAATCGCCACATTCCGCCGGATCATCTGCAGGTCTTCCCTCACGTCCTCCGGAACTCGCTCGTCGCGCTCCAACTCCCCCGCCGCCGCCAGCACCGGCGTCAGCGGTGTGCGCAGTTCGTGCGACAGCATCGCGAGGAATTGATCCTTCGCCCGGTTCGCCGCTTCGATCTCGCGCGTCCGCTCCGCCAGCACGCGCTGCCAGCGGATCCCTTCCGCGATCATCCCGCACTGCGCCGCGATCCATTCGAGCACGTGAAATTGCTCCTCCGTCCAATGAGCAGCCTCCGCGCTGCACGCGACCACCACCCCATACAGCGCGCCCCCGACCCGCAGTGGCGTCGCCAGCACCGATCGGACCGGATCGTTCTCGCCAAATGGCGCCCGCAACTCCGGCTGCAATCTCAGATCCGAAACATACGCCGTCTTCTCCGCCGCCAGCACCACGCTCGCGATCGAGCCTTCGCGCGGCCACTCCGCCGGCACCGGCATCGCCCCCGGCGCCATGGCCTGCGACTTCAAACGCAGCTTGTCCGGATCCAGTCGCAGCACCGCCACACACTCGGCCGGCCGGCCGATCGCATGCAGCGATCGCTGACACACGTCCGCCAGCGCCTCCAAGCCCGACCCCGGCTTGCGCGTGACCTCGAGCAGGCTTTGCAAAATCTCCTCGCGAATCGCCAGCCGGTCGTTGGCCCGCTGCAGCTCTTCGTTCTGCCTGCCCAGCTCCTCCGACTGGGATTCGATCTCCTCGTTCTGCTGCGCCAGCTCTTCCGACTGCTCCTTGATCTCCTCGTTTTGCCGCGCCAGCTCCTCCGACTGCGCTTCCAATTCCGCATACTGCTCCCGCAGCCGCTCCTTCTGCGCATCGAGCCGGTTCCGCAACATCAGGATCGCCTGCACCACCGCCGCCCCGGCGATCACATTCAGCATCGTCGTTCCAAAAAATATCCGCGCTTCCCTCACGATCATCACATCGTCCGCGACAATCTGCTGGTAGCGCATCACCGTCACGACCGCGAACACCGCCGCCATCCCCCACAACTGCCAAGCGCGCCGCGACCAGACACACACCAGCATCGGCAGCACGAAGGTCAGCGGCAGTGGCATTTCCTTAAACGCCAGCAACCGCAACCAACTCCAGACGACCGTCAGCCCCACCACGAGCAGCGTGGATCCCACCAACGAGGGCTGTTTTTCGTTTCGCCCGCTCATTTCCCTCGCTTCCGATAAATACACGGCGCCACCCGCACGAGCCGCAGCCATTTCGGCGGATGATCCGCTTTCCCCGCCACCAGAAAACCGCCCGGCGCGAGTTGATCGAACAACCGCGTCCAAATCTCCTCCGCCCGCTCTTTCTCCAGATAGATCGCCATGTTCCGCCACAGGATCAGATGCCAGGGACCGCGCTCGATCGCACCGAACAGGTTCGCCACTTTCCAACGCGTCGCCTGCCGCAGCCGTGGATCGATCGTCGCGAGTTCTCCCGCGGTCTGCAAAAACGCCTCCCGCCACGCCACGTCCATTCGTCCCGCTTCCTCGACACGAAACGATCCGCTCCGCGCCTCTTCAATCGCATCCGCCCGGCAATCGGTTCCCAACAATTCGCACTCCGACAATCGTCCCGCGCGCGCCAGGATCATCGCCACCGAGTAAAGCTCGGCCCCGCTGGAGCACGCCGCGCTCCAAACCCGCAACCGTCCGTGCCGCGAGCACAACTCCGGCAACACCTCCCGCTGCAGCAGCTCGAACACCGCGCGATCGCGAAAAAAATCCGTCACCCCCAGCAATACCACGCTCAACAAACGCCGCACCGTCTCGGGCCTCGCTGCAATCGCCCGCGACGCCTCCGCCGCATCCGACACACGCAACATCCGCAGGCACGCCGGCAACCGCCGCGCCAGCGCCCGCGGGCGGTAAGCCGCCGCCGGCAGCTCCGCCCGGCCCAGCAATCGCTCGAAAAATTCCCGATCCGCCCCACCGTCCTGCGTTTTTTCCTCCGTCCGCCGCACCGTGCCGCTCCGAGCCCACAGGCGCGTCCTCCGAACCGGTGCGGTCGGAGTGCCGTGGAAATACAAATGCTCGAACTTCATCACTTCTGGCGGGACATGTGTGGCTCCCAAAACGATCGCGGAAGGGACCGAGAAAGAATTTCCCGGCAAGCTGAGTCAAACCCCGACTCCCCCCGTTGCAGCGGGTGTGCAACAACAGCATCGCCACGGAGATAACGCAACGCGTTCGCCCACATTTTTCCTGAAGCTCGTGACGCGGCGTGCCGATGAAACACGCGGCGTTCCACGCCGGCGCCCCGCTTTCTGCGCACGCATACCTCCCCACCCCGAATGTCGAAACTCCACGGTCTTCGCTGCTCCATGCTGCTCCTGGTGCTGGCTCCGCTCCTGGGCGCCACGCTGATTGCCATCTATCAGGTTCGTCAGCTCTCCGGGAAAGCCAGCGAACTCACGCGGATCTCCGACCTCATCGCGATCGCCACCGACGTCGCGCGCTTCGAGATCCTCATGGGCCTCGAATACAATTCGTCCTGGGCCCAATACATCGACGCCAACAACTCGCCCAAATACCAGGCCTACATCGACGAGAGCGAAGCGCTCGTCGCCAAGATCCGCGCCAATCTCCCCAGCGCCAAAGCCTCCGTCCGCAACCAGGCGTTCACCACCCACATCGAGGAAGCGCTGAAACTCTACGAAGGCGTTCCCGCTGTCCGCACCTACTTCCTCGCCCGCCGGCCCGGCGACGACCGCGAAGCCCGTGCCGTCAACAACAGCGTCTACACCGCTCTCGCCACCCCGCTCGGCAACACCATCCGCGCCCTCGTCAACGAATCCGCCGAACTCCCCATCCGCCTCCGCATCCAGACGCTCATCTGGTGCGCCGACCTCAAGAACAACGCCACCACCGAGACCGGCATGTATTGCTGGGGCCACGAACTCGGCAGCTTCCGCAGCCTCGACAACATCGCCAACGCCGAGCTCGCCACCACCATGCGCCGTCGCGTCGAGCGCCACCTCCTCGCCGCCACCGTGCCCGAGCTCCGCCCCTACTTCGAAAAGATCTTTTCCGATCCGATCTACCTCGAAGCCGACCGCATGGTCCGCAAGTTCTCCCAGGAAAACTCCACCCGGAAACACGTCTTCGACCCCGCCGAACTCCCCGTCTGGCGCGAACTCACCGAGGTCAAACGCTACAACCTCCTCGCCGGCATGCAGCCCCACGTGCTGGCCGAGCTCCAATCCTTCGCCCGGGATTACATCGAACGCGTTCACCGCGAACGTCGCTGGACGATCGGCCTGCTCGCCGGCGTCCTGTGCCTTTCCGGTGTCGTCGTCTGGCTCCTCGGCCGCGCCGTCTTCAATACCGTCGCCCGCGCCGTCCTCTCCCTCAAACAGAGCGTCAGCACCATGCTCCAGGTCACGACCGAAAGCACCGACGCCGCCAAGCGGCTCGCCGGCGTAGTCGCGCAGCAGGCCGCCGCCCTCGAGGAAACCGCGGCCTCCCTCGAGGAGCTCGCCACCACCAACCGCCAGAATTCCGAAAACGCCCGCGCCATCGCCGGGCGTATGAGGGAAACCGATACGCTCGTGCAGCGTGCCACCGAGTCGATGCACCACCTCGTCGCCGCCGTGCAGCAGATCGCCGCCACCAGCGGCCAGACCAAGCACATCGCCAGCACCATCGACGAGATCTCTTTCCAGACCAACCTCCTCGCCCTCAACGCCTCCATCGAGGCCGCCCGCGCCGGCGAAGCCGGCGCCGGTTTCGCCGTCGTCGCCGAGGAGGTCCGGCAGATGGCCATGCGCGCCGCCGCCGAATCCGCCTCCATCGCCAAGCTCATCGAGGGCGCCCACCAGCTCACCGGCGAAGGCGTCGTCCTCAGCGAAAAGGTCAACGCCATCTTCCAGCAGGTCGAAGCCCAGGCTCGCACCGCCACCGGCTGCATGACCGGCATTCAATCGTCCACCGAGGAACTCGTTCGCGGCATCGAGGAAATCAACTCCGCCACCCGCAATCTCGACGCCCAGACGCAGCAAACCGCCGCCATCGCCCAGGAAAACGCCTCGACCGCCGAATTCATCGACGCCCAAACCGCCGCCCTCAGCTCCGGCATCGCGATCCTCGAATCCCTCGTCGCGCTCGACCAAACCGCCCCCCTCGCCGAATCCGCCGCCCCCGCCCCGGCCCCCGCTTCCGTCCCGCCCATCCCCCCCCGCGAACCGGAGCTCGTTCCGGCCGCTCGCGAATAATCCGGCCCCATGCGTCTCCGACTCTCGCTCCGCCGCCAACTCGTCCTCCTCGTCGCGCTCCCGCTCGCCGGTGCTCTGACGTTCTCCGGCCTCACGATTGTCCGACTCTCTCTCGACGCCCGTGCGCTCCGTCACACCGCGGAGCTCGTCGAACTTACCCGCGACATCGTCTTCCTGCGCAGCGCCCTCCTCGCCGAGCTCGCCGCCACCTGGGATCGCTACTCGTCGCACACCCATGTTTCGATCGACGAATTCGCCCGCGACACCGACTCCGCCGCCCAGCGTCTCGCCGCTCATCTCGCCTCGCCCAACGTAGCCCCCCTCGTCTCCGAGCAGGTTCGCGCCGACGCCGCCGCGCTGCAGCGGCTGCTCGTAGGTCTTTCCGATTCCCGGAGCTTTTTCGCCCTCGACGATCGCGCCAACCCGCCCTTCACCCCCGACGCCGTCGCGCACCGCGCCCGCTACGAGGAGGCATTCGAGCAGTTGTTCGCGTTCATGACCGTCCTGAACCGCCACACTCCTTCCGCTTCGCTCCGCTCCCGGCTCGATGGCCTCGTGTGGTCCGGCCGCCTCGCCGTCGCCGCCGAAATCGAACGCACCCGCTATGCGCACGGCCTGGCCGGCGGCCAACTCACGCTCCTCGAAATCACCCGCGTCCTCCACGCCACCTCGCTCCTCCGCTACTTCGAGTCCAACGCCGCCCTCATGGCGCCGCCCGAATTGCACGGATTCTGGCAAAACATCCTCTCCGACCCCGCCTATGCCCGTATTCAAAATCTGAGGACCGCCGCCCTCCCCACCACCGCGACCGAGGCCGTTCCATTCAACTACTCCGTCCGCGACGGCTGGACCGCCGCCACCCTCGATCGCCGCGAGCTTCTCGCCAGTATCGATCCGCATCTGCTCGCCGAGCTTCGCGACGTGCTCGCCGGCCAGCAGACCGTCGTGGCGCGCGATCTGCGCAGGCAGCTCTTGTTCGTTGTCGTCCTCGCCCTCGTTTCTCTTTGCGTCGCCGCGCTCCTGATCCGCCGGATCGATCGCCTCGTGCGCACCGCCCTCGCCGGTCTGCGCGACGGCGCCAAAGCCATCTCCGAAGCCGTCAAAGCCTCCACCGCCGCCGCCCAACGCCTCGCTCAAGGCGCCTCCAACTCCGCCGGCGGTCTCGAGGAAACCGGCGCCGCCCTCGTCACCCTCACCTCCGTCAACCAGCAAAACGTCGACGCCGCCCGCCAGTCGGTCGACCACATGCACCAGACGAGCACCCTTGTCGCCGAATCGCGCCAGAGCATGGCCGCGCTCACCGACACGATGCAGAAGATCTCCGATTCGAGCAACGCCACCCACCGCATCGTGAAAACGATGAACGAGATCTCGTTCCAAACGAGCATCCTCGCCCTCAACGCCTCCATCGAAGCCGCCAGCGCCGGCGAGGCCGGCTCCGGTTTCGCCGTCGTCGCCGACGAGGTCCGCAACCTCGCCAAGCGCGCCGCCGACGCCACCGCCGAAACCGGCCGCCTCGTCGACGAATCCCGCGCCGCCATCCTGCGCGGCGACACGCTCACCAAGGAGGTCGCCGATGTCCTTCGCGAACTGGAATCCAACGCCGCCGTCTCCGCCGACGCCATGCGCCTCATTCAAACGTCGTCCGAGCAGATGCTGACCAACATGCAGCACATCAACACCGGCGCCCGCTCGATGGAAGGCGTCACGCAGCAGAACGCCGCCATCGCCGAGCACAACGCCTCCAGCTCCGCCGCGATCACCGCCGAAACCGAGAATCTCACCCGCACCATCGCCGCCCTCGAGTCCGTCCTCCTCGGCCGCCCCGCCTGACCAGCCCCTCAAAACGACGGCTGACAAACACCCGCTCGTTTTGAAACTTGGCCCCTGAACATTCCCCCGAGCTTGGGGCTTGGATCTCGGATCTTCCGCCGCCGCCCGCGGTGGCGGCGGCTCACATCAGGTTCATCGGATCCACATCCATCACCTGCACCATATCCTCCGGCCACGCGAACTCCGCCCTTAGCCGCGCCAGCTCCGGCACCACCTTCGTCACGCCATTGGTCAGATACCAGAGCTGCCAGCGATACTCGTCCTTGATCTTCTCGATCGGCGCCGCCGCCGGCCCCTTCAACTCGACGCGTTCGCCCACTTCCTTCTCCACCAGCCGAGCCCACTGCTCCGCGAAAAATTTCAACTTGTCCGGATTCGGCCCGCGAAACACGTGGTGGATCAGATGCCGGTAAGGCGGATAATGATACGCCTTCCGGATCGCCAATTCCGACGCCGCAAACCCCGCGAAATCCGCGTGACGCGAAAACTGGATCGGCTCCGCCTGCGGCGTGAAGGTCTGCACGATCACCTCGCCCGCCCGATCTCCCCGCCCGGCGCGCCCCGCCACCTGCACCAACAACTGAAACGTCCGCTCGTTCGCCCGAAAATCCGGGATGTGCATCGACATGTCCGCGTCGACCAAGCCCACCAGCGTCACGTTCGGAAAATCCAATCCTTTCGCGATCATCTGCGTTCCCACCAGCACGTCGATTTTCCCCGCGCGAAACTGCGCCAGCACTTCGCGAAACCGGTTCTTCTTCGACATCGCATCTGTATCCATCCGTTCGATGCGCGCCCGCGGCAGCACCCGTCGCACCGCCTCCTCCACCCGCTGCGTCCCCAAGCCTTTCCAGCGAATATCCGGCGCCGCGCACTTCGGACACCGCGACGGCGCCCCGCGCTGATGTCCGCACAAATGACAGCGCAGCATCTCGTCCGCGCGATGATACGTCATCGTGATGCTGCAGTGCGGACATTCCTCCACGTGCCCGCATTTCGTGCACAACATCGACGACGAATACCCACGCCGATTGATGAACAAAATCGTCTGCTCCTTTCGCTCGAACCGCGCCTGCATCGCATCGACCAGCTTCCGCGACAGCGTTGTAAATGACCGCTGCCGCATCGCCTCGATTCGCAAATCCACCACTTCGATCTTCGGCAACTGCCGCGCATCCACCCGCTGCGTCAACTGTAGCAGACGATACTTTCCCGCCTCGACATTCACGAAGCTCTCCAGCGACGGCGTCGCCGACCCCAGCAAACACACCGCCCCATTCAGCTTCGCGCGCATCACCGCCACGTCCCGCCCGTGATACCGCGGTGTCTCGTCCTGCTTGTAGGCCGGCTCGTGCTCCTCATCGACCACGATCAGCCGCAAGTTCTGCGCCGGCGCAAACACCGCCGACCGCGCTCCCACCACCACCCGCGCCTCGCCCGTCGCCAGCGCCAGCCACCCGTCGAACCGCTCCCCTTCGCTCAAATGGCTGTGCCACACCACACAGCGATGCCCCGGCGCAATCGCCTCCAGTCGCGACCTCAACCGCGCCACCGTCTGCGGCGTCAACGCCACCTCCGGCACCAGGAAAATCACCCCGCCACCCGCCTTCAACGCCGCGTCGATCGCGCGCAGATACACCTCCGTTTTTCCCGATCCCGTCACGCCGTGCAGCAGCGTCACGCCGAATTTCCCTTCCGCCAGACTCGCATCCAGCGCCGCCACCGCCGCCGCCTGCTCCGCATTCAACGCATGCGGCTGCGCCGCCACCAATTCGCCCGCCGCAAAATCGTCCCCATACGCCACCCGCTCCACCCGCCGGATCTCCTCCCGCAACACCCCGCGTTTCACCAACGCCGCCGCCGTCGCCGCCGCCACGCCCAGCCGCGTCAACACGAGGCCTTTCTTCTGCGGACGAAACTGCTGCGCCAAGAATCGATAGAGCTTTGCCTGCTGTGGCGCGCGTTTCTCCATCTCCGCCACTTCCTCCGTGCTCAAGACCCGCGCCACCGCGAGCGACTTCTCATGCTTCACCGTCGCCCCGTTCCGCACCGCCGCCGGCAGCATCGTCTCGATCACCTCGTCGACGCCGCACGCGTAATACGCTGCCATCCAACGCGCCAGCCGCAGCAGTTCCTCCGACAACGCCGGAAACGGATGCAGCACCTGCGCGATCGTCTTCAGCTTCTCCACCGGAAAATCCGTCGGCAGCCCCACCTCGCCCACGATCCCCAGCTTCATCGTCCGCCCCACCGGCACCCGCACCAGCGACCCCACCGCCACGTCCTCGCGCAGCTCCTCCGCCACACGGTAGTGCAGCAGCTTGTCGAAGCCTGCGAGCGGATGAACGCCGACGATCATTCCGCGATCACGCCGCGCAAATTCCCGCGATGCAACACGCTTCCCAGGCCCTTTTCTCACGCATTGACACACCTCTCTCCCCGGCAACAGTGCGCCTCGTGAACATCCCCGCAGCGCGCGAAAAGTTCAGAAAATTTCTCACCCAAAAAGGCCTGCGCGTCACCAATCAGCGGCTCGCGATCTTCGACGCCGCGCTCGCCCAGAAGGAACACTTCACCGCCGAGCAGCTCCTCGACTACGCCCGCACCATCGACGACTCCGTTTCGCGCGCCACCGTTTACCGCACGCTTCCGATCATGACCGAAAGCGCCCTCCTCCGCGAGGTCGACATCGGCTCCGGCGAAAAATTCTACCACCCCAGCGAAGAGGGCAGCAGCAATCAGGTCGCCCAAGTCGTCTGCCTCGACTGCGACAAGATCTTCGAAATCAGCGCCCCGTTCATGAGCTGGTATGGCAACACCGTTTCCTCGAAGCTCGGACTCACCCCCGTTTCCCAGCGCCTCCAAGTCAGCGCACGCTGCGATACGCTCCGGCTTACCGGCACCTGTCCGCGCCGCAGTTGATCGCCCCATGGCCCGCTCCCACGACCACGAGTTCGAAATCAAATTCTTCGAGACGGTCCTCAAACGCGACCCGTCCTACGCCGACGTCGTCGAAATCCTCGGCGGGCTCTACACCAAGCACGGCCGCATCGCCGACGGTCTTCGCATGGACCGCCGCCTCGTCCGCCTCCTCCCGTCGAATCCCACCGCGCACTACAATCTCGCCTGCAGCCTCGCCCTCGTGAAACGCAAGGCCGACGCGCTGCGCTCCCTCCGCCAGGCCGTCGAACTCGGCTACCGCGACTTCGACTGGATGCAGCAGGACCCCGATCTCGACGGCCTCAAAAATCACCCCGAGTTCATCGCCCTCCTCGACCAGCTCAAACCCCAGAGCTGACGGCGTAGGCCGCCCGTTCACGGGCGCCCTTAGCGAACCCCGAACAACTGCTGCAGCACCGTCTCGAGATCGGACGCCGCTCGCCACTGCCCGCGGATCTTGACCGCCAGCGTCCTGCTCCGATCCCGCCGCCCCAATTCCGGATTCGCATCGACCACCACCGGTCGGTTCATCTCCAAACCTTTCGCCTCGTCCGCCGACAACGCCCTCCACCGAAATGGAATCCCGCTCCAGTTGAACTGAATTTCCCACCCATTCGTGATCATCGGCATCGTCCCGTGCACCAGCGAGGGATAGCGCCGCACGAAATCCGGCACCCGCCGCGTCGCGATCCGCACGACCGCCACTGGCTCCATCCGCGCGAAATAATCGTCGAACGTATCCACTTTTCGGTCACGCCACTGGTTCAGGAAATCCAGCGGATTGATGCCCATCAGGTTCATCCCATTCCACATTCCGTGGTCGTTCTTGCTCCCGAACTTCCGCGAATCATACCACGCCTGAAACTCCGTCGTCACCGCCACGCCGATCTCGAAATGCAGATGCGCCCGCTCCTTCGGCAACATGTAGCCGCCCGAGCTGTGCCCCATTAACCCGATCGTCTGCCCGCGTTTCACCGTCGCACCCGGTCTGATGTTCTCGTCGATCCGCGCCAGATGCGCGTAGAGCGTATACACCGCCGGCGAAACGTCCGGGTGCTCGATCACCACATAGCGTCCGTAGCTGCTTTTTCCCGCCACGCGGTTCGTGTGCCGCACCACGCCGTCCATCGCCGCAAACACCGGATCGGTCGGCTCACCTTGCCGATCCCGCCCCACCGGCTTGATGTCGATTCCTTCGTGAAACTGCGTCCCGCCCGTGCGCACGCCTCCAAATCCGCCCGATGCGGGATCGCCCGAACCCGCATGCTGCAGAAACTCGTTTGGCGACCGTCGCTGCTCCCACGCTTTGCTCGGCGTCGGCCACACGATTTCCACGCGGTCCTTCGCCCACATCCCCACCGCTCCCGCGAGCATCACGCCGACGCCCGCCATCGTTCGCATCCACCTCATCGTTTTACCTCCGCGCGCACGCGCGCCGTCGTCTGCTGCAACCGTCGCACCAGTGCGACGAGTTCCTCATCGGATTTTTCGACAAACACCAACAACTCGCCCTCCTCCATCGGCGCCTCGATCGGCCGCGCGCCCAGCGCCTCCCCATCCACCATCAACACCAGCCGCCGGCCCTGATTCGCCGCCGTCAGCCGATAAAGATCCCGCGCCGCCTCGCGCGTCAGCCGAAACATCACACACCGCCCCAACTCCACCTCCGCCGCCTCCACCGCGACAAAATCGAACTCGGTGAACACCGGCTTCGCCTCCACCGTCAGCGCCACCTCGCTCACCGGCAAACGCACCTCCACACCGCTCCCCCCGGTCTCCACATAAAAACGCGCCCGCGCCTCCTCTTCATCCACGCGCGGTGCCTGACACCCCACCGCCGCCAACAGCGCGATTATGGCCGACAATCGCCCGATCATCGTGTCGCCACTTTCTCCACGCGCACGCTCCACTTCGCGCCGCAACCGATTCCGTGGCGTTCCGCAAAATTCCCCATGTTCAACGCAAACGACACATTCAGCAGGCTGTTCAAATACACCAGCGGCTCACCTTCCGCCACGTCGCCAAACGTCCGCGCATACGGCATCTCCCCCTCATAAACGCGCTCGCCGCCCCGCGCGATCGTCACTTTCACGCGCTCGCCCGGTTTCACGCCCAGCTCGGCCCACAGCGCCTCGCCGAGATTCGTCCACACGTTTCCAAATTGAAAATCCAAATACGGAATCGTCCCCACCAAAGCCCCGCCTTCGCGCCGCGCCTTCTCATAAGCGATCTCCACCACCTTCGCTTCCAACTCCGGTCCCACGTCTTCGAAGCGCATCACGCCCGCCGCCAGTTTCGCTCCCGTGAACACATACACGTCGCGTCCGTGAAAGGTATACGATTTCTCCGACGCCTTCCGTCGATTCCGCGCCTCGTCGATTTCACGCACGCCTTCGATTCCCAACTCCTCCGCCACCAGCGTCCACGTGCCGTTGTCCGGCCCGACGAAAAAATGCCCGCTCTTCGTTTTCAGCACGACCGACTTCCGCTCCGTCCCCACGCCCGGATCGATCACCGAGACGAACACCGTTCCCGCCGGCCAGTAACTCGCCGTCTGCTTCAATCGATACGCCGCCTCCCACACGTCGAAGGGCGTGTTCTCATGGCTCAAATCGTAGATCGCCAATCGCGGGCTCACGCCCACCGCCACGCCCTTCATCGCCGCGACCGCGCCGTCCTTCGTCCCGAAATCCGTCTGAATCACCAACGCCCCTTCGCCCCGCACCAGCGCCGCACAAATCACGAAGATCGCCCACGCCCGCTTCACGCCGACACCTCCACCTTGCTGAACGCCTCCATCACCTCCGCCCCGATCGCGTCCGCCAGCAATCGTCCACGCTTCGTCAAGCGCACCATATCGTCTTCCCACTCCGCCAATCCATTCTCCACAAGTCGCCTCAATACGGCCTCGACTTCACCCCACGGCGCCTGCGGCGCGCGTTCACACCACGGGCTCACCTTCACACCCGCATTCATCCGCAGCCCGAAAATCAGCGCATCCTCCGCCAGCAATTCGCATGTCAGCTCCACCGCATCCTCCGTCACCCGCCGCCCCGCCTCAACGTGCTCCAGCCATTTCTCCAAGTCCGCCACATTCGCCCCGCGGCGTCCGGCGTGCTGCGACGCCCCCGACGGCCCCAACCCCACCCACTCGTGCATCCGCCATGTATTGAGATTATGGACACATGCGTGCCCCGGCCGCGCGAAGTTCGAAACTTCATACTGCGCATACCCCGCCTCCTCCAGCCGTTCCCACGTCGTCTCGTAAAGCCGCGCCTCGTGCTCCACGTCCAGCTTCACGCGTCCTTGCGAGAGTTTCACCCACAGCGCCGTGTCCTCCTCGAACGTCAGGCAATACGTCGACAAATGGTCCGGCGCCAGCGCCACCGCCTCGCGCAGATCGGCCAGCCATTCCGCCTCCGTCTGCCCGGGCAACGCAAACATCAGGTCCAGGTTCACGCTCGCAAATCCCGCCGCCCGCACCCGGTCATACGCCCGAAAAATCTGCTCGCGCGAATGCTGCCGGCCCAACGCATCCAACAACTCCGGCTGAAAACTCTGCGCGCCCATCGAGATCCGCGTCACGCCCGCGTCCTTCAACGCCTCCAGCCGCTCCTTCGTCACCGAACCCGGCGCCATCTCCACCGTCCATTCACACGCCACGCCCCCCGCGCCGCGTGGCTCACCTTCCGCCGCCCGTATCCGCCTCCGCACGACTTCCGCCAGCCGCCCCAAATCCCGCGCCGCCAGCAACCCCGGCGTGCCGCCGCCCCAGAACACCGTCGTCACCGGACGCTCCCACGTCACCAGTTCCGCCTCGCGCGCCACGCCGTCGAGGAACCTTTGCACACCCTGCGCGGTCGGCTTGGTCTGGTAGAACGCGCAGAAGTCGCAGGTCGAAGCGCAGAAGGGAACGTGCACGTAGAGGCCCAACGGTTTACCCGTCGCAGCTTTGTCTTGCTCTGATGCGAAGTGACTCATTACTAACCCGACTCGGTCCGCCCGTTTCTCACGCTCAATTTCGCAATGCATACCAACCGTATTTTTCCCGCGAGAAAATTCCTTCTCGGGCTCGGCCTCGCCCTCGGCGCGCTCTTCTTTTCCGGCTGCCAGTCGATGGTGCTTTCCGACCTCACGCCCGCCTCGCTTCCGGAAAATCCCTCGCAAATCTACACCCTCACCCTCCGCGCCACGCCCAAGACCAGCGCCATCCCGCGCGAAAGCATCGAGCCCAAGATCGTCATCGATGGCCGCAGCCATCCGATGACGAAGAGCCCGCTCGGCGAAAACCTCTACGAATTCGACTACCAGCTCGGCGGCGGACGCGACCAGCTCGCCTACTACTTCCTCGTCGACTACAAGATCCGGGGCGGCGAGGGCCACCTCAACAACGCCCAGGCTTATACCGGCCTCACCCACGCCAGCATCGTCCGCCGCTACGTCCTTTCCCTCGAGGTCAATCGCGGCCCTGTCGGCTCCCGCATCAGCGTCCTCGGACGCGGCTTCACTCCGCAGGACACCATTTACTTCGACGGCACACCCGCGCGCACCGTTTTCGAATCGCCCAACGCGATCAGTTTCTTCGTCCCCGCTCTCAACCCGGGACAAAACTACCGCGTCACCCTTAACAGTCCTTCCGGCAACTCGCCCGTCGGCACGTTCCGCATCGACGCCGCCAGCGTGACCGTCTTCCCGACCTCCCTCACGCTCCGCAGCGGCGAATCGCAATCGCTCACCTTCACCGTTCCGAATCTCGCGCCTCCCGGCGGACTCCTCCTCGACGTCACGACCGACATTCCGGACAGCGTCATCATGCCCGAAGTCATCGTCCCCCAAGGCCAGAATTCCATCACCGTCACCGTTCAAGGCGGCCGTCCCGGCAACGGCAGCCTCTACCTCAAGGGCTATGGCGCAGGCGAAGTCAGCATCCCTGTCACCGTCACCGAACGCTGAATACAACCGAATCTCTTTCTTTAAAGGGCGGATCTCTGATCCGCCCTTTTTTTTACTCGAGTTCCAGCGTCACCACCACCGGCCGGTGATCGCTCGCGTCGCGCACCCCGTCTCCATCGAAAATCCGCGCCGCTTCCCCCCGCACCGCGCCCGCCAGTCCCGGCGACACCAGCACGTGATCGACCCGCGTGTAACTGTCCTCCTTGCGATAAACATGCGTCCACGCCTCTCCGCGTGAATCCTGCGCCGGCAACAGCTCCGCGATCGTCACCTCTCCGCGCTTCCGCATCCGCTGCAACGCCCGGCTCGCCCGATCATCGTTGAAGTCGCCCACGATCAGGAACCGCGCCTTCGCCGGCTCCGGAAATCGGCGTAACACCGCATCGCGAATCGCCGTCGCCTCCCCCTCGCGCCGTATCGCCGATCGCGGATCGTCCGCCCGATCCGTGTATCGGCTTTTTAGATGCACGCCAAACAGCGTCACCTCTCCCGCCGCCGTCGCGAAGCGCACCTCGATCAATCCCCGCTTCACTTTCTCCATCCCGCCGAAATACCGAAACTCCAGATCCCGGTGCTCCACCACGTCCGCAAACGCCCGCCGCGACAACACCGCCACCCGCCGCGCCTCGTCCGCCGCCTCGATGACCGCCGCGTGCGGATAGTCCGTTCCCTCGCGCCGCAAATCCCGCTGCAGCTCCCGCACATACTCCGCGCCCCCGATTTCCTGCAACACCCACACATCCGCATCCACCGCGCGGATCACCTTCCGCAACGCCTCCTTCTGCGCCTCCGGTTTCGGATATTCTTTCCGATATCCGTTCTCCGTCATCCGATCCGCCACGCCGTAGTTTTCCACGTTATACGTTGCGATGGTCAGCGTCTCGCCCCGCCCCGACGTCAACGTCAGCGCAAGGAGAGCGACGATCCGGATCCACCTCATCTCCGCGCTCTCCGTTTCTCGCGTGACGCCCGCCTTCTATCCCCGCACCAGCGCCCGCTCCCGCTCCACCAGGGTCGGATGCGAATAATGGAATCCGCTGAACCACGGATGTGGCGTCAGGTTCGTCAGGTTCTTCTGCGCCAGCTTGCGCAACGCCCCCACCATCGGTCCGGCGCCGCCCACCGCCTCCTTCGCAAACGCATCCGCCTCGTATTCAAACTTTCGCGACAACAGATTCATGAAAGGCGAGAACCAGAACGTCACCACCCCGCTCAACAGCCCGAACAACAAAAACGCCGGCGCCAGTTCGCCCGGCGGAAATCCAAACGCCGGATTGAACCACGGGCTCTTCGCCAGCCACGCCACCGCCGCAAACGCGCCGAGCATCATCCCCGCCGACATCACCAGCATCTTCGGAATGTGCCCGCGCCGATAGTGCCCGATCTCGTGCGCCAGCACCGCCTCCAGTTCCTCCGGCGTCAGTTGCGTGATCAACGTATCGAACAACACGATCCGACGAAACCGCCCGAAACCCGTGAAATACGCATTCGAGTGCGCCGACCGCTTGCTGCCATCGATCACTTCGATCGCCCGCGCCTTGAATCCCGTCCGATCGCCCAGCGCCATCAGCCGGTTCTTCAACTCGCCCTCCGGTAGCGGCGTCAACTTGTTGAACAGCGGGAGGATCAGCTTGGGATAAAGCACCAACATCAGTAGCTGAAATCCGAATACGAGCGCGAAGCCCCACACCCACCACGCGTCCCCCGCCCAGCGCACCAGCGACAACACCGCCCACAGCAACGGCCCGCCGATCGCAAACGCCAGCAGCATCCCTTTGATTCGATCCGTGATCCACAACTTCGGCGTCGTTTTGTTGAACCCATACCGCGCTTCGAGCCGGAACGTCTCCCACCACTCGAAGGGCAGCGACGGCAACGACAGCAAGCTCCCCGCGATCAAGATAAAAAGCGCCCGCGTCCACGTCGCATCCAAATCGCCCCATCCCACCACGTGCACATACAGCCACGGCAGCACGCCCCCGAACACAAACAGCGCCAGCACCAGCGTGTCGAAAATCGAGGTCAATACACCGAACTGCGACCGCGCCAACGTGTAGCGCACCGATTTTGCATACGTGTCGTTGTCCATGATCGCCGCCACCGCCGGCGGCGGAGCCGACGCATGCCGCCGCACTTCCGCGCGGTTCAACGCCGACAACACCAGTTCTCCCGCCAACCGCAGCACCATCAGCGCCGCCGTGATCACAAGCACAAGTAGCATCGCCTCAACGCATCCAACTTTCCCGCCCCCGCCAACCGCAAATTCCACTCCGCCCCTCGCTCCCCCGCCTCCCCGCCCCGCCCCAATCTTTGATTGAAAACCCTTATCCCCGCCGCATCGTTCCGCCCGTGGAAGCTACGGACACACAACCCTCCTTCGAGACCGCGCTCTCGCAGCTCGAGTCCATCGTCGAATCGATGGAATCCGGCGAGGTCCCCCTCGCCGAGTTGCTCGCGAAGTTTGAAGAGGGCAATAAGCTCCTGAAGATCTGCGAGTCGCGTCTCAAGGACGCCGAACTCAAGATCGAGCTGCTCAAAAAGCAGAAGGACGGCGTCGCTTTCGCCAAGTTCGAAACCACGAGCGAGGCCTGACCGCCTCGCCGCCCCCGCCGTCGATGAACGACTCCTCCACCGCCACGCCGTCGCGTCTGCTCCCGACCATTCAAAGCCCCGCCGACGTCAAGGCTCTCCCCGCCTCCGAGCTTCCGCGCCTCGCGCAGGAAATCCGCGATGAACTCATCGCGGTCACCTCCAAGAACGGCGGCCACATCGGTCCCAATCTCGGCGTCGTCGAGCTCACCCTCGCCCTCCACCGCGTCTTCTCCACGCCCGAGGACCAGTTCGTCTTCGACGTCGCCCACCAGGGCTACGTCCACAAGCTCCTCACCGGTCGCGGCGGCGACTTCTTCAGAAAACTCCGCCAGACCGGCGGCGCCAGCGGCTTCCTCACGCGTTCCGAGAGCCCCCACGACGCCTTTGGCGCCGGCCACGCCGGCACCGCCCTCTCCGCCGCCCTCGGCATGGCCACCGCCCGCGATCTCCGCGGCTCTTCCGAACACGTCGTCGCCGTCTGCGGCGACGCCGCTTTCACCTGCGGCATCACCCTCGAGGCGCTCAACAACGTCGTCTCCTCCACCAAGCGGTTGATCGTCATCCTCAACGATAACGAATGGTCCATCGCCAAGAACGTCGGCGCGATCTCCACCTACCTCAACCGGATCAGCACCAGTCCGACCTACAACAAGCTCCATCACGACATCGAAAAGTTCTTCACGAGCTTCCAGACCGGCGTGGAGATGAATCGCGTCTACCAGAAGTGGAAACGCGAAACCAAGGACTTCTTCGTCGAATCCTCTCTCTTCGAAAAATTCGGCCTCCGCTACCTCGGTCCCGTCGACGGCCATAATTTCGACGCGCTCATCAAGAATCTCGAATTCGCCAAGCACTGCGACGTCCCCGTCCTGATCCACGTCCTCACCAAAAAGGGCAAGGGCCTCAACGCCGCCGTCAGCCACCCCGAAAAATTCCACGGCGCCAGCCCCTTCGATCCCGTCACCGGCGAAAGCACCAAGTCGTCCGCTCAAACTCCGCCCGCCTACCAGGACGTCTTCGGCCACGCGCTCGCTCGTTTCGCCAAAGAGGACGCCAGCATCGTCGGTATCACCGGCGCGATGCCCAGCGGCACCGGCCTCTCGCACCTCGCCGCCGCGGCTCCGAAACAATTCTTCGACGTCGGCATCGCCGAGGAACACGCCGTCCTCTTCGCCGCCGGTCTCGCCACCAAGGGCATCAAGCCCGTCTGCGCGATCTACTCGACCTTCCTCCAGCGCGCCTACGACCAGATCATCCACGATGTCGCGCTGCAAAATCTGCCCGTGACGTTCTGCATGGACCGCGCCGGCCTCTCCGCCAACGACGGTCCCACGCACCATGGTCTCTTCGATCTCGCTTATCTCCGTTGCGTCCCCAACGCCACCGTCATGCAGCCCAAGGACGAGGACGAGCTCGTGGACATGCTGCACACGAGCCTGCACCTCGGCTCGCCCGCGTTCGTTCGCTATCCGCGCGGCGCCGGCACCGGCGTATCCATCAAACCGCAACCCGCCACGCTCCCCATCGGTCAGGCCGAAGTCCTCCGCCAGGGTTCCAACATCATGCTCTGGGCGCTCGGTCCCATGGTGCAGGACGCGCTCAAACTCGCCGCCCGCCTCGAAGCCGAGGAAAACCTTTCCGTCGGCGTCGTAAACGCCCGCTTCGTCAAACCGCTCGATCGCACGCTCCTCCTCAGCCACGCCGCGTGTATCCCGCTTTTGGTTACGCTCGAGGATCACGTCGTCACCGGCGGCTTCGGCAGCGCCGTCCTCGAAGCCCTGCAGGAGGCCAACTGCCCCACCGCCGTCGAGCGCATCGGCTGGCCCGACAAATTTGTCGAACACGGCAGCAGCGTCGAAATCCTCCGCGCCGCCTACGGTCTCGCACCCGACGACATGTATCGCCGCGTCGTCGATCGTTGGCGCCACCTCAGCGCCGAACACGTCGCGACCAACGTGTAACCATCGTGCGGGCTTTGGCTCGCACTCCCAACCCCGCAAAAAAAAAACGCGTGAGCACATCGCCCACGCGTTTTGAGTTTAAGGAATCAGAGCGCTCGGCGCCTCACTTCTTCTCCGCCAGCCCGGAGCCGCCGCACTTCTCGCAATTCTTTCCGGCCTCCATGGCCTCGACGCAGCACGCGTGCCCGCATGCCTTGCCGTCCTTCTCGGCCTTCACGCAGCAACCGGCCTTCTTCGCTTCCGCCGTTTGCGGTTTCTCATCGGCAGCGAGCGCCAGGCCCGCGGTCAGCATCGAAGCAACGAAAACACTGAGGAATAATTTGGGGAGTTTCATCGTTAGTGGGAGGGGTTCGCCGCCACGTTATTCCCGAACTCCTCTGCTGCAACCGTTGTTTGCGGCAGATTGACGACCCTCCGCTCCGCCGTCTTTCCTCGCCCGATGCGTTGGTTCTTCGCGCTCAACGAAAATTCCCCCGGCTTCTGGGACTACGCCCACCTCCTCCAGGTCGCCGTCCACACCGCGCGCAAGCACACCTCCCTCATCCCGGTCTGCATCTACGACGGCGAGGAAAACGCCATCACCGTCTGGCTCCGCCAAGCCGGCGTCACCGTCCTACGCCGCAGCACGTTTCTCGGCGTCATCACCGTCCACTTTTCGCCCATTGCCCGCGGCGCCTACCTCCGGCTCGAGATCCCCGCCATCTGTCGCGAACAGGGCTGGCACGACGAAGTCGTTCTCTACACCGACTGCGACGTGATGTTTCTCCGCAACGTCGCCCCGTTCCTCGACTCGCTCCGCCCGCGCTTTCTCGCCGTCGCTCCCGAGCACGACCGCAACGACTTCGACCGCTTCAACAGCGGCGTCATGCTCATCAACGTCCCCGCCTGGGAAGCCGAGCTGCCCGCGCTCACCAACACGTTCCGCGCCCACATGGACGAAGCGCTTTCGCCGCCCTACGACCAGGCGCTCCTCCAACGTCACTTCGCCGGCCGCATCGATCGCCTCCCGCTCGAGCTCAATTGGAAAACCTACTGGCCCGAAAATCCTTCCGCCACGATCCTCCACTTCCACGGCCCCAAGCCCGCGCATAAATACCTCATCTACACCCGTCGCGCCCCCGCCGATCTTCTGACGCTCGCGTCGCCGCCCTACTTCCACGCCTGCCATCACTGGGACGCCGAACTTCTCGAAGCCAACGAACGTCTCCCCATTCCTCCCGATCCCAACTGTCGCCGCGTCGAACCCGGTTTCGAGGGTTTCGATCAAGTGACCGGACTCGGCCATCCCGAAGGTCCGTTTCCGCTCATCATGCTCCCCGTCCTGCGCTGGGGACTCGCCCCCTTCACCGAACTCACGTTCACCCTCCCTCCCGGCCACCGCGGCGAATTCGAACTGAAGTTTCAATGTCCGCACGTCGAGCAATCCGTCACCGTCTCCCTCGACGACCGCGAACTCGCCCGCTGCCCCGTTCAACGTGTCTCCGACGCCCAATCGCACGTCATTGATCTGGGCGCCGAGCCCGGCCCGCACCGTCTCCGCCTCACCTACGCGCAAGGCTATCCCCAACCCGCCCCCGACTCCCGCGTCCTCGCCGTCGCCTTCCACACCCTCCGCCTCCTCTTCCACCGCCGATAGCGGAAAGCGTTAGCGTTTCGTCCCCCAAACAACGGGACCAAAATTTTGGTGCGGGCGGCGGGAATCGAACCCGCCTCTCAGGCTTGGGAAGCCCACATAATAGCCGATATACTACGCCCGCGAAAAACGTGCGGAAAAAAAGGGACAAACCTCGCGACCGCAATCCCGAATCTTCGCCCGCCGCCTCTTACGAATACGTCCGCCGCGCTTCCAACGCGCTCTTCAACGTCACCGAATCCGCGTAAAGCACGCCCCCGCCACTCGGCAGCCCAAACCCGATCCGGGTCACTTTCACTTCTCGCCCCTGCGCTGCGAGCTGCTCGGTCAAATAATGGCACGTCGCCTCGCCTTCGACGTCGTTCGATAACGCCAAAATCAACTCCCCGACTCCGCCACCTTCCACCCGCGCAAACAGCGCCGCAAAATTCAGATCCTTCGGGCCGATCCCATGCAGCGGCGAAAGCTTCCCGTGCAGCACATGGTAAACCCCGCGATACGCCCCGCTCCGCTCCAGCGCCACGAGATCCGGCACCTGCTCCACGACGCACACCACCGATTGATCGCGTCGCTCGTCCGCACAGATCGCGCACAACTCCGCCTCCGCGAGATTCCCGCACCGCGCACACCGCCGCACCGTCCGGGCCGCTTCCTCCAACGCCGACACCAACTGTGACAACCGCTCCGGCTTCTCCACGAGCAGATGCAACGCAATCCGCTCCGACGACCGATACCCCAGCCCCGGCAACTGCTTCAGTTGCTGCTGCAGTTTTTCAAACGCAGACGACATGGAATTTTCGATTTCCGATTTTCGATTTTCGATTCCCGACTTCCTCGGCAGCCAACGCCTACAGAATCGAAAATCGAAATTCGAAATTCGAAAATCACATGAACCCCGGCAATTGAAACGCCGACGTCACCTTCTGCATTTCCGCGTCGTTGTAATCCTTCGCCTGCTTCGCCGCGTCCTGCACCGCCGCGAGGACCGTGTCCGACACGAGTTTCGCGTCTTCCTTCAAGAACTCCGGATCGAGTTCCAGCGCGAGAAACTTGCCCGAACCGCTGATCTTGATCTTCACCGCGCCGCCGCCGCTCGTGACGTCGATCACCTTCGCCTCGAGTTCCGCCTGCAGCGCCTCGATCCCGCGCTGCATTTTCTGCGCCTGTTTGAGAAGTTTGCCTACGCCAGCCATGGGTTGATTTGGGTTTGTCGTTTGAGTTGAGCCTGCCGGTAAACGGCTAAACCGCTTCCGCGGCGAACACATTTTCGTAGCCTTCGCGAAAACTCGGATACCGCGGCGTCCACCCGAGCACGCGCTTCGCCTTCGCGTTCGAAATCACCCGATCCGGCGTGACCGTCCGCCGTCCTCCCGCCGGCTCTCCCGTGAACCGCGGCTCCTTCACGTCCACCCTCCGTGCGAGCCACGCCACCACCTCCGCCTTCGGCGCCGCGCCATCGTCCGCCACATTGAAAATCCCGCCGTCCACCTCCGGCCCCGCTCCCCACGCCGCCCAGATCGCGCCACACACGTCGTCGCGATGCACCAGATTCAACCGATGCTCCCCTCGGCCCGCCACTTCTCCATTGCGCACCTGCTCCACCAAATGCCGCCGCCCCGGCCCGTAAATCCCCGCAAGCCTCAACACAAAGCGCCGTTCGAATCCGCCCGCGCCCAACAACACGTGCTCCGCCTCCCGTAAAATCCCTCCGCGTTCCCCCACGCCGACCGTGCTTGCCTCCTCGTCGACGACCACACCGCCATCCTGCGGATACACCGACGTGCTGCTCGTATAAACAATCGTTCCGTTCCCCGGCCTCGCCGCCGCCCACGCCACGATCGACTTCATCCCGTCCAGATAGCTCCGCCGATATCCCTCCACTCCGCCGCCGCCCGAACTCACCGCATTCAACACATACTCCGCGTCGCCCACCACATCGGCGTGCCACGTCTCCGACGCGAGCTCCGCCACCACCACATCCACGCCGACCCGATGCATCTCCGCCGCTGTCGCCGGATTCCGCGTCAACGCCGTCACCCGCATTCCGCGCGCCACCGCCTCCCGAGCCACCGCGCCCCCCACGTATCCACATCCAAATACGATGAGGCGTTTTCCTGCAAAATTTCCGTGGGCAAAGCCGGACATGTTCGTTCAATTCTTCCCATGCCCACCGTTCTCGCAATCCTCGCGGAGGGATTTGAGGAAATCGAGGCCGTCACCCCCATCGACCTCCTGCGCCGCGCCGGCGCCGACGTCACCGTCGCCACCCTCGGTGAAACCATCCATGTCACCGGCGGCCGCGCAAACCTTACCCTCCACGCCGACACCTCTCTCGCCACCGTCGAATCGAACGACTTCGATGCGATCTTCCTCCCCGGCGGCCCCGGCACCAAAAACCTCCGCGCCGACCCGCGCGTCCGCGCCATCGTCCTTCGCCACCATGCTGCCGGTCGCCTCGTCAGCGCGATCTGCGCCGCTCCCACCGTCCTCCACGACGCCGGCCTCCTCGCCAACCGCCGCTACACCGCCCACCCGTCCGTCGCCGACGAACTTCCCCAGATTCTCGCCGACGAACGCGTCGTCCTCGACGGCAACCTCCTCACCTCCCGCGGCGCCGGCACCGCCCTCGATTTTGGCCTCCGCCTCGTCGAGCTGCTCTTCACCCCCGAAAAGTCCCGCGAGGTCGCCGCATCCATCTGCGCCAAAGGCCCCGCATCTTCAGGCGCCTTTCCCCCGCCCTTAGGCTTTTGTCCGTTTCAACCCACTCTCGTTTTACCTCCCTGAAACGAATTTGCACCACGTTGGCGCTCAGTGAGCTGCCTGCTTGTAGCCGCTTTTTCCCCACCTTTCCGACGTTTGGCCGAGGTGTTGAATTGACCTAGCCAAATGGGGGTTATTCCCTATCCGCGCATCATGGCCCCGACCGCTGTCGAGCCTGCCCGCATCGCTTTTGCCCAAGAAGCGACGGGGCGAAGCCTGGCCATTTTTACACGATGTGCGGGATAGCCGGATTCGTTGAGCCCGATAGCGCCCCCGATATGCGCCACGACGCCGTCGCCCGCATGTGCCGGCTCATGGTCCACCGCGGCCCCGACGACGGTGCCATCGAATCCGCCGCGCACGCCACCCTCGGCATGCGCCGTCTCGCGATTTTCGATCTCGCCAACGGCCGGCAGCCCATGACCTCGCCCGACGGACGCCTCCGGATCGTGTTCAACGGCGCCATCTACAATTTCCATCAACTCCGCGACGAGCTCTCCGCCGCCGGCTTCACCTTCCGCACCTCCTGCGACACCGAGGTCCTCCTCGCCGCCTATGCGCAGTGGGGCGAACGCTGCCTCGACCGGCTTCGCGGCATGTTCGCCTTCGCCGTCTGGGATGCCCACGACGAATCCCTCTTCCTCGCCCGGGATCCGTTCGGCATCAAACCACTCTACTACCGTCACGACGGCGCCCGGCTGCTCTTCGCGTCCGAACTCAACGCCCTCTTGGCCTCCGGCGTGTTCTCGACCGAAATCGATCCCGTTTCGCTTTCCGAATACCTCGCCTGGCTCGCCGTTCCCGCCCCACGCACCATCTATCGCGGCGTCTTCAGCCTCCGTCCCGGCGAATGCGCCACATTCCGCCGCGGCGAACTCGCGATTCACGCCGCGTGGTCCTTCCGCTCGATCCCGGCCGAATCGCCCTGCCGCTCTCGCGCCGATTTCGAATGCGAACTCCGCGCCCGCCTTGAAGACAGCATTCGCGCCCACGCGATCGCCGACGTGCCCGTCGGCGCCTTTCTCTCCGGCGGCCTCGATTCCGCCGCCGTCGTCGGCCTCATGTCACACCTCGGCGGCACGCCCCTCAAAACCTTCACCATCGGCTTCGGCGAATCGAGCTTCGACGAGTCCTCCGCCGCCGAAGCAACCGCCCGTCACTTCGGTTGCGATCACCACCCCCGCGTCCTCTCCGGCGCCGAGGTCGCCCGCGATCTTCCCGCCATTCTCGCCGCTCTCGACCAACCCACCGGCGACGGCATCAACACCTACTACGTCAGCCAGACCGCGCGACAAGGTGGAGTCACCGTCGCTCTCTCCGGCCTCGGCGGCGACGAACTCTTCGGCGGGTATCCGTCGTTTCGCGACCTCCCGCGCCTCTCGCGTCTGCTCCCCGCCTGGCGACTCATCCCGCCCCCCCTCCGTCGCAACCTGCTTTCCCGCCTCCGCCGCGGCGCCACCCGATCCCGCAAGCTCGCCGACATGCTCGAGCACGCGCATTCGTTTCACGAGCTCAACGCCATGCAGCGCCGCGTGTTTTCCGAGGATCACCGCCGCGATCTGCTTTCGCCCGACCTTCGCCGTATCGCCGCCGCCACGCCACCTTTCCACCCCGAACTCGCCGCGCTCGCCGGCGATCTCGCCGACGTGCCTTCCCTCGACGCGATCAGCGCCTGGGAACTCCGCACCTACATGGCCGACGTCCTTCTGCGCGACAGCGACGTCATGAGCATGCGGCACTCGCTGGAGCTTCGCGTTCCGTTCGTCGACCGCCCGCTCGCCGAATGGCTCTGGCGCCAACCCACCGCTTTTAAATTCGACCCCCGCGCGCCCAAGTCCGCCCTTTCCCGCGCGCTCGGCGATCTCCTTCCACCCGATCTCGCCCGCCGCCGGAAGCAAGGTTTCACGTTTCCCTTCGCCTCGTGGATGAGGTCCGAACTGCGGCCGTTTCTCGAGGCGACTTTCTCTGACGCCTCCGTCGACCGTTCCCAATTTTTCTCGCGCGAGGCCGTGCAGCATCGCTGGCAGTCCTTTCTCACCTCCGACGATTCGCGCGATTGGTCCCGCGTCTGGAGTCTCGCCGTCCTCATCGACTTCGCCAACCGCCCCGCGCCGACTCCGCTGCTCCCGCGTCCGTGGCCGCTCGAACCTCAAGCCGCCGCCGCTCCCGCGCCCCACATCATCGCCAATCGTTCCACCGCGCGCGTCCGCGCCGCCAAACAACGCACGTTGCTCGTCGCCCCGGAGATCTTCGCTTCCGAAGGCGGCATCCCGCGCATCCTTCAAATCTACCTCAAAGCCCTCTGCGATCTTTCCGGCCCCAACGACGCCGTCCGCCTCGTCGCCCTCAACGACTACATGGTCGACTCGCGCGACCTCCGCCGCTCCTCCAGCGACCGCCTTTCCGAATGGCGCGTCTGCGGTCGCAACAAGTCCCGCTTCATCCGCGACACCTTCGCCCTCGCCCGCGGCGCCAACCGCCTGGTCTGCGGCCACCTCGCGCAACTCCCCGTCGCCCTCGCCGCCAAGCTGCGGTATCCACGTCTTCGATACTACCTCGTCGCCCACGGCATCGAGGTGTGGCGCGACTACACGCCGCTCGAACGCCTCGCCCTCCGCCGGGCCGAACGCGTCCTGTGCGTCAGCGACTACACCCGCCGCGAACTTCTCCGCCACTGCCCGCTCGCGCCTGGAAAAACGGTCGTCCTTCCCAACGCCCTCGATCCCGCCTTCAAGATCGCCCCGGGTCTGCCCCGCGACGGCCGCGCCCCGACGATCCTCGTCGTCACCCGCCTCACGTATTCCGACCGCTACAAGGGCGTCGAACACATGATCGAGGCGATGCCCGCGATCCGCGCCGCGATCCCCGACGCCACGCTCCGCATCATCGGCCGCGGCGACGATCTTCCCCGCCTGCAACAGCTTCGCGACCAGCTTCGCCTCCGCCACGCGATCGAGTTCCTTGGCTACGTCGCCGATCGTCGCATGGCCGACGAACTTCGCGCCTGCACGCTCTTCGCCCTCCCCAGCGAACGCGAAGGGTTTGGTCTCGTGTTTCTCGAAGCCATGGCCAACGGCCGCCCTTGCCTCGGCGCGCGCGCCGGCGGCGTGCCCGAGGTCATCACGCCCGACACCGGCGTCCTCGTGCCCTACGGCGACGTGCCCGCGATCGCCGAAGCCGCCATCGCCGCGCTCCGCCGCGACTGGGACGAATCCGCGATCCTCGCCCGCGCCCGCGAGTTTTCGTATTCGCAATTCAAGGACCGCCTCGCTTCGCTGCTCGCGCTCTGACGCACACGATTCGCCCCGGCACATGAACAAGAATCTCACCCTGCGCGTGCAAAATTCCGGCCTGCTCGCGCTGAAGTGCTTCAAGGACCTTCCCGACGGAAACCTCTTCATCGCCGAGGCCCGGGAGCACGTTCCCTTTCCGATCAAGCGCGTCTATTTCATCAACACGCTCGCGAATCCCAAAGCCGTTCGCGGCAAGCACGCCCATCGCAAACTCGAACAAGCCATTTTCTGTATCAACGGCTCGTTCACCTTGCACCTCGACGACGGCAAAACGAAGCAGCGCATCCATCTCAACGACCCCGCCCGCGGCATCCGCCTCGGCCCGATGCTCTGGCACACGATGTCTTCGTTCTCCTACGACTGCGTGATCCTCGTCCTCGCCAGCGACCACTTCAAAGAGTCCGACTACATCCGCGACTACGACGAGTTCCTCGCCCTCGCGCGTCGCGGTTGAGCGCATTCACCTTCGATCCTTTGTGACCAACTCAGCTCCTCCCGACTACGAGATCGTGATCGAGCGCACCCGCGGCCTGCGGGTCTTTGCTTGGCGTGAAATCTGGGCCTATCGCGATCTCCTGTGGCTGCTCGTCTGGCGAGACTTCGTCACCCGCTACAAACAGACGGTCCTTGGACCGCTCTGGTTTATCGTCCAGCCGATCCTCACCACCATCATCTTCACCGTCGTCTTTGGCAAATTCGCCCAAATCCCCACGAACGACGTCCCTCCCGTGCTCTTCTATCTCTGCGGGCTGCTCGCATGGGGTTACTTCGCCCAGACGTTCCAGTCGACATCCGCGACTCTCGCCAACAACGCCGGCCTCTTCGGAAAGGTCTATTTCCCGCGACTCATCGTGCCTTTATCCGCGATGATTTCGAACCTGCTCTCGTTCGTCATCCAGCTCGCGAGCTTCGCCGTCTTCTACATCTGCTTCAAACTTGGCCCGTCCGCCTCCACCTTCGGCGTGGGGCTCGACGCGCTCCTGCTCCCCTTCGCGCTCCTGCACGTCGCCGCGCTCAGCCTCGGGGTGGGCCTCTGGCTCGCGGCGCTCACCGCCAAGTTCCGCGACTTCACCGTGCTCGCCGGCTTCCTCATCCAGCTCTGGATGTATGCCACGCCTGTCATCTATCCGTTGACCCAGGTGCCCGAGCGCTGGCGGCTGCTCGTGTCGCTCAATCCGATGACCATGCCGGTCGAATGCTTCCGTCACGCGTTGCTCGGCGCCGGCACCACTTCGGTCCCGCTCCTCGCCCTTTCGCTCACCCTCACCGCCTTGGTGCTCGCGAGCGGCGTGCTGGTTTTCCAGAAGGTCGAGCGCAATTTCGTCGACGTCATATGAGCCGCCCGATCCTCGAAGTCGAAAACGTGTCGAAATGCTACCGGCTCGGCACGATCGGCGCGACCAGCTTCCGCGAAACCTTCATCCAATGGACCGAGCGTTTGCGCGGCAACACCCCGCCTCGCGACGAAAAGGAGTTCTGGGCGCTGCGCGACGTGTCGTTCTCGGTCCAGCCTGGCGAGGTCGTCGGTATCATCGGTCGCAATGGCGCCGGCAAATCCACGCTGCTGAAAATTCTCTCGCGTATCACCGAGCCCACGAGCGGACGGGCTCGGATGCGCGGGCGCGTCGCGTCTCTACTCGAAGTCGGGACCGGCTTTCACCCCGACCTCACCGGCCGGGAAAACATCTTCCTCAATGGCGCGATCCTCGGCATGACGCGCGCGGAGGTGCGGCAGAAATTCGACGAGATCGTGGCCTTCGCCGAGGTCGATAAGTTTATCGACACGCCCGTGAAGCGTTACTCGAGCGGCATGTATGTCCGCCTCGCCTTCGCCGTCGCCGCCCACCTCGAGCCCGAGATCCTCATCGTCGACGAGGTCCTTGCCGTCGGAGACGCACAGTTTCAAAAGAAATGCCTCGGGAAAATGCAGGACGTGTCGGCACGGGATGGCCGCGCCGTCTTGTTTGTGTCGCACAGCATGCCCGCCGTGTCGCGTCTGACTCACCGCTGCGTGCTGCTGAACAGTGGAAGCGTCGAGTTGGACGGTCCGACGCAGCCCGCCCTCGCCCGTTATCTTGAACTGGGCCAGGAATCGCTCGTCTCGCGAGCGAGCGACGTCGAACACGCCCCCCGTATTCCCGGCGGCAACCAGGCTGCGACGTTTCTCCGAATCGGCTTCGCCAAGCCCAACCCCATCTTCGAATTCGGCGAGAGCCTGATTTTCGCCGTCACCTTGCGCGCCAACCGCGACGTCACCGACCTTCGTTTCAGTATCACCATCTTCGGCGCGGACTCGAGTCCGGTCGGCAGAAGTTGCACCCGTGCAGCCTTCGACGTTGCCGCCGGAGAAATTCGAGAATTCCAATTTCGCCTGAATAAGGCGGGCTTGGCTCCCGGCCGCTACTCTTGCGTGGCCGCGCTTGGTTCTTTCTACGGACTCGAGCACGTGGTGGACTTTGATATCGTTCCAGACGTGCTTCACTTCGAGATCTCTCCGATCGCGGCCGAGGCTGAAGGTATCTGTTATTGGAATGAAGCGTGGGGACGGGTGTCTCTTCCGGAAATGGATCAGCAAGCCGACGTGGATCCGGTCTCCCAACGTCGGTAACGTGGTGCGCACACACCCTTTGAAGATCCTGGTGGTGTCGTCGGTGCAGCCCCAGAAGCTGGGCCTCGGGGGACAGTTGATCTTGGACCGGTTGTTGAGCCATCCCGGGCTGCAATGGAAAGCTTGTCCCCGCTCGAACAGCTCCACCAAAAAGCGGCTCTATAACCGGCTGCGTCGCACACGCTTTCAAAATCTTGCGTGGTTCGCAGAGACCTTCAGCCCTCTTCGGGTCCGGCGCGAAACCGTCGACGCGGCGATCGCCGAATTCCAGCCGGACGTCTTGTTATCGGTGATCCACGGCTGGGATTTCCTCTCGGCGGTGGAAGCTTCGCGGCGTTGGAACAAGCCGCTCGTCCTGCTCACCCAGGACTGGTGGCCCGACAATCACGAAGTCGCGCCCCTACTGAGGTCGTGGGTCGGTGCGGCCGTCCGGCGCGCATGCCGGCGCAGTCATAGGGTGATCTGCGTTTCCCAGGGTATGCGTCAGGCTCTCGGCAAGTTACCCAACTCGACTGTCCTTCACGACCTGCCTTCGCGTCCGCCGTCCACCACACGACCGCGCGCGAGCGAAAAGTTTGGGCTCATCTATGCCGGAAATCTCTACGAATACGGCCCCATGGTCGAACGGGCGGCCCGCGCCCTGTCCTCCAGCGATCGCGTTCATCTCGACATCTACGGGCCCGAACCTTGGTGGACGCCGGGATACGCGGATCAGCTCAGAGCCGCGGGAAACTATCACGGTTTGATTCCGCCCCAGGATCTTCTCCTGCAAGCCACGGGATACGACGCGGCCCTGATCACGATGTCGTTCGAGCCTCATTTGCGCCGCCGGATGGAGACGAGCTTCCCCTCGAAAATGATCGAGTTGGCCCAGCTGCACCTTCCGCTCATGATCTGGGCTCCGCCGTATTCTTCCGCCGTGAAATGGGCCCAGGAACGGGATTCGGCCATTTGCGTCACCGACGACAGTCCGGCCGCGGTGCTGACCGCCGCGGAAACGCTCGCGCGATCGACCGATCTGCAGCAGCGGCTTCGCAGCGCGTCACGCCGGGCCGCCTTGGCCGAGTTCAATCCCGAGCTCATCCACGCCCGTTTTGTTTCCATCTTGGAAGGCGCCCGCGCCCATCGAAGCCATGTCGTCTGAACCGACACCGGACATCTCGATCATCGTGCCCTGCTACAATCAGGGACGTTACCTCGCGGAGACACTGCAGAGTGTGATCTCCCAAACCCATTCCAATTGGGAGTGCGTCATCGTCGACGACGGCTCGTCCGACCAAACCGCAGAAGTCGCCCGATCGTTTACCGCGCGTGACCGGCGCTTCCGCTATGTCCATCAGGCAAACGCCGGGGTCTCCGCCGCACGGAACCTCGGCGTCCGCCTCTCCAGAGGCCGGTATCTTCTACCGCTTGATGGTGACGATCGCATCGGCCCGGGTTACGTTGCGGCGATCTGCGCCGTCCTCGATCAGGACCCCGAGGTCGTCATCGTCTATTGCCACGCGGAATCGTTCGGCGAGCGCCGCGGTCCTTGGCCACTGCCCGAGTATTCGCTTAAAGCGATACTCGTTGAAAACTGCATCTTTTGCACGGCGGGTTTGCGTCGAACAACCTTCGATCAGGCGGGTGGTTTCCGTGAGGCCATGCGCCATGGCTATGAAGACTGGGATTTCTGGCTTTCGGTGCTTTCCCACGGCGGCAAGGTCGTCCGCCTTCCTGAAACATATTTCTACTATCGTTATACCCATAATTCCCGCAACCGCTCGATGACGGCCCGACACTACGCCGAGATGAGAGCGGAAATCTACTCCCGCCACTGGCGTTTGTATTTGGATCACTATCCCGACCCGATCGAGATGATCAAAAAGATCCAATACATGGAGTGGGAAAGGCGATCGCTACGCACCACTCCGGGTCTGCTCGTCCGCAGCTTCTATCAATATATCAAGGCTCGCTTGCCGAGGTTTGGATTATAACCGGCGGGCCACCTGCGACCGTTTCGAACCAACCTCCTCCTGATTTCCGTGCCCACGCCCCCCGCTTTCTGGTCGGTCATGATTCCGACCTATCGTCCGTCGGAGCACTACCTCCGCGAGACATTGGGCGCATTGCTGGCCCAAGCGCCCGCCGCCGATCGCATGCAGATCGAGGTCGTGGACGACTGTTCTCCGGACGTCGACGTGAAAGCGATGGTCGCGAGCATCGCCGGAGAGCGCGTCGCCTTCCATCGCAACGATCGCAATCTCGGACTCGCCGACTGCTGGAATGCCTGTGTCCAACGGGCCCGCGGCGAATGGGTCCATCTCCTCCATCAGGACGACCTCGTTTTCCCCGGTTTCTACGCCGAACTGCACCGCCTGATCTCCGCCCATCCCGATGCCGGTGCCGCCCTCACCCGGCACAGCATCATCGACGAACGGTCCGCGTGGATCCAGATCTCGGCGCTCGAAAGCGATCGCCCCGCCCTCCTCGACGATTGGCAGTTCAAACTCACCACCGGTCAACGCCTCCAGTGCCCCGCTATCGTGGTGCGACGAAAGGTCTATGAAGAGGTGGGCCGCTTCCGCAGCGATCTACCTTACTGTCTGGACTGGGAAATGTGGGCACGCATCGCCGTTTCCCATCGCGTCGCCTACACTCCCGCGATCCTCGCCGGTTATCGCGAACATGGCTCATCGGAAACGGCCCGACTCCAAGAGGACGGCTCCACACTTCGTGACTTTATTACCACCTACCGAATACTCGAAGCCCGCCTGCCGGCCGAACGTCGCCCGGCCGCCCGCACCTGTTTTGCCGCCAATATCGCCACGCATTTGGTCTACAAGATCCAGCGGTTCTACGTGAATGGAAACTACGCCGAAGCGCAGATGCTACTGCGCTGTTCCCGGTTCCTGCCTCTTCCCATTATATTCCAGAACGAGGTGAATCGGCTGCGGCGCCGACTCTATATAAAACAGTGGTTTGGTCGGCGACCCGACGCGCGTGGACAGACCTCCTGAAATGGCCGCATCCGAGACCACACCATCCGTCTCTTCCGACTTTCGGGTCACGGTCATCGTTTGCGCCTGGAATCCCGACCCGGTCCGCTTCAACCGTGTCATCCGTTCGCTCCAGGACCAAACGCTCGATCGACGCGAATGGGAGCTGCTCATCATCGACAACCATTCCGATCCGGCCCTGACCGTCGACTTAAGCTGGCATTCCTCCGCGCAGATCGTGGTCGAAACGAAACTGGGGCTCACTCACGCCCGCCTCACCGGCATCGATCGGGCCCGGGGACGTCTGCTCGTCTTTGTCGACGACGACAATGTTCTCGCTCCCGACTATCTGGCCCGCGCCCGGGAAATCGCCCAAAGCCGACCGTGGCTCGGCGCCTTTGGCGGCAGTATCGTTCCTGAATACGAAATCGAGCCTCCGGCGATCCTGCGCGACCGTCCTTGGCTCGTCGCGTGCGTGACCGTTTCGCGCGAAGCGTGGAGCAACCACGCCTCGCCCGGCGGCTGTTTGCCCGTTGGCGCCGGAATGTGTGTGCGAGCGGAAGTCGCTCGAGCGTATGCCTCCCTCTGCCGCAATGACCCGATGCGGATCCTTCTCGATCGCCAGGGCAACAACCTCTCCAGCGCGGGTGACGACGATCTCGCCCTCACGGCCTGTGATCTCGGATACGCGGCGGGGCGCTTCCCGCAACTCCAGCTTACTCACTTGATCGCGGCGCATCGCTTGAACCTTCCCTATCTGCTTCGGTTGGCGGAGGGCATCGCCCGCTCCCAAATCCTCCTTCGCAGCCTGCGTCCTCCCGGCGTGCAACGCCCTCCGCTCTCCCGCATCGAAAGTTTCGTCCGCTGGTATGCGCGCCGCCGGCTTACTCCTGACGCTCGCGCGTTCGAACTGGCCTGGCTCCGCGGAGAAGCATCGGCCTTCGATTTTCTCGCCGCGCGTCGCAACTCGCCTCAGTCCCCGGCGTGAACGCCGCATGATTCGCCGCCAACTGCTTCAGGCCCTCTTCCGTGCCGCCGAATGGGCGAGCGCGATTTCCTCCACCAACCGTCCGCCCGAGAGCCGGGAGATTTTGATCCTTAGCGCTCACACGCCGGATATCGCCGGCTACGCCGAAATCGCCGCCGAGAACAAGCGGCGCTACGCCCAGCGCCACGGCTACGCCTTTCGCAGCATCACGACCGGGTTCGACCCCACCCGCCCGCCGGCCTGGTCGAAGATTCGCTTCATCCAACGTGCGCTGCATGAATACCGCTGGGTCTTCTGGAGCGACGCCGATGCCTTGATCATGAACGACGCGGTGCCGCTGCAGCGCTTCATCGTTCCCGACGCCGACGTGCATCTCACCCGGGCGCTCTCCCCGTTTCCCCACATCAACACCGGCCACATGTTTTTCCGGCGCTGCCCGTTCAGCCGAGTCTTCCTGAACGCCGTCTGGAAACTCAGTGTATTCACCCACGACTCCACTTGGGAGCAACGAGCCGTGAACCACCTCGTGGACAACTATTCCTTTGCGCGCCTCCGCATCTCGCCCAATCGCGAGTTCAACGCCTACGGCGAAGTCCAAGGAGATCCGTCGCCTTATCGTCTCGGCGATTTTATCGTCCATTTCCCCGGCAAACCCGACAAGTTGGAGTTGATGCAACGCTATGCGGCGCTCGGAGCCAAATCGCTCTGAGCTCCCGCCATTTCAACCAGCCGACGGTTGATCATCCATTTCCCCTCTCGACGTTTTTTCCGACTCAAACACTCATGATCATCACCCGGCTCCAAGGCGGTCTCGGCAACCAGATGTTTCAATACGCCGCCGGCCTCGCGCTCGCGGAGCGCCGCCGCACCGTGCTCAAGCTCGACGTGTCATGGTTTCGTGAATACGCCGAATTCGAGGCCCACAACCGCTACGCCCTTTCCTGTTTCAACGTCACCGAGCAATTCGCCACCCAGGAGGAGATCGACCGCGTCGCCGGCGTGAAACTCACCCGCGCCGAGCGTTGGTCCATCGCCCTCGCCGAACGCCTCCACCTCTACCGCTACGCCCGGCGCCACGCCGGGCCGGCCCATATTCTCTACGAGACCGAAGTCTCGCCCGATCACTTCTTCGACGCGCCGGATCCCACCTACCTCTACGGCATGTGGCAAAGCGAACGCTTCTTCGCTCCCTACGCCGACCAGCTACGGCTCCACTTCAGCTTCCGCTATCCGCCGCAGCCCGGCGTCGAGGCCATGGCCCGGCGTATCCGCGCCGAAGGTCCGTCCATCGCTGTCCACTTCCGTCGGGGCGACTACGTGCGCAACCCCACCTTCAACCAGAAACTCGGCGTGCTTCCGCTGGACTACTACGATCGCGCGATCGCGTTCGTCCGCGAACGGGTGCCCCAGGCCGTCCTTTATATCTTCTCCGACGACATCGACGCGATCGAACGCGAGTTCAAGCCGTCCGGCCCCCACGTCTTTGTCCGGGCCACGCAGCCGTGGCATTCCTTCGACAAGATTCGCCTGATGAGCCTTTGCGATCACGCGGTGATTTCCAACAGCACCTTCGCTTGGTGGAGCGCCTGGCTGAATCCGTCACCGACCAAAATCATCGTAGCGCCCCAGCAATGGCGCCGTGCCTCGCCGAATGTGACGCGCGATTGCATCCCCTCTTCCTGGACCATTCTGTAGACCAGTCCATGGCTTCGCTCAAAAACCTCTTTCGCCAGGCACTCGCGCGCGCCCGGCTGCGTCTCGTCCGCGATCGCCATCCCGGCGCACGTTACCTCGATCTGGTCCCCGGCAAGCCGCTCGACTTTCTCATCCACTGGCTCTTCCCGGATCTTCGCGGTCTGCGGATTCTTCAGATCGGGGCCAACGACGGCGTGCGAAACGATCCCCTGTATCCATGGATTCGCGACTACCGCTGGTCCGGTTGCTTGGTTGAGCCCATGCCCGATTTTGCCGCCCGGCTGCGCCAACTCCACGCTCAATCGCCCGGAATCGAAATCGTCGAAGCAGCCGTCGGAATCGATGGAGGTAGCGCCGTCCTGCACTATATCGACCCTTCTCTGCCCGGGCTTCCAACTTGGGCCTCGGGTCTCGCCACCCTCGATCCCAATCGCGCGCGTGATGCGGCGGTGTCCTTGGGCCTATCGCCCGCGAACGTCCTTACCCGATCGGTCGCGATGATCACCGTGCAGGAACTTCTTGCCCGCTTCGACCCAAGGGAACCCCAGCTGGTCGCCATCGACACCGAAGGCTTCGACATCAAGCTGGCGACCGCCTTGCTCGAGGCCGGTTGCCGTCCGCGCATTCTCCATTTCGAACATGCCTGCGTGTCCGCCTCGGAACGCTGGGCTTTCGTTCAGCATCTGCACGCTCTCGATTACGAAACCGTGTCCTTCGGCGGCGATACCACCGCATTTTGCGCGACGCGATGAACACCGTGGGGCCCACACCCGCCAGCGCTGTTTTCTACTCGACCGGGCGCAACTGGGGTTGGGGTGCGCCTGACTACGTGTGGCCGAGAGCGGCCGCAAAACTCGCGGCGCAGAAAATTCCCGTCGTGGCCGTGGTGCGTCCGGCGATTCTCGACCGGCCGGAAATTCGCGCGCTCGCGGAAGTCGGAGTTCAGGTTCATCGGCAACCTCCCCTCCTATATCGCAGGGGAAAAATCTCGGTGATCAAAGATTATCTGCTTCGCGCCTCCCCGATGGACCGAGCGCTGCGGCGGACGCTCCAACGTCTCCCCGCCCCGCACTACTTCATCGAGCAAGCTGGGGCTTACGAGTTTCTCGACGAACGCTTGCTGCTCGAATCGATCGCTTCCTCCCAGGCGAGCTACGACGTGGTTTTCCGCTCGAACCAGCCGTCTCCGCCGATGCCAATCGAGCAGCGGAAACGCGCGACCGACTTTCTAGCAGGCGCGCATCGCACCATTTTCAACTCCAGCTGGACGCGCGAAATCACCGAACTGCAGCTCCTTCATCGTTTCTCCAACGCCACCTACATCCAGCACCTCGTTCGTTTCCCGCACGAACATCCGCTGCCTTGGCCGGCGGACGACACCCTTCGGCTCGCCTCGGTCAGCCGTCTCGATTGTCACCACAAGGGTCTCGACGCGCTTCTGCAGGCGCTCGCACGGCTCCCGTCCGATGCGCCGCGCTGGTCGCTCGATCTCTACGGCTACGGGCCCGACGAAAACTATCTGCGCGGCCTCGTAACGTGGTTGGGACTCGAGGAACGCGTGCACTTCCACCCCGCGACCAACGATATCCAGGGCGTCTGGCGCCGCTCGCACCTGCTGATCCTCGTCTCGCGCTACGAGGGCCTCGCCGTTTCGATGCTCGAAGCCATGGCGTGCGGACGCCCCGTGCTCCGCACGCCCTACGGCGGCTTCGCCGAGTGGATTTCCCCCGGCGAAACCGGATTCCTCTGTCGAGCCGCCGAACCCGTGTTGATCGCCGAGAGCCTGTTGCACGCTTTCAGCCAACGCGACCGATGGCCGCAAATCGGCCAGGCCGCGCACGCGCGAATCCGCGCCACGCTCTCGCCGACGCCCGAATCCGTTTTCCTCGAACCGTTCGGCGTCGCTTCGGTGAATCGACCGACGCCCGCGTCCCACACCTGACCCATGCCAGCTCGCTCCATCACCCTCGGCATCGGTGGCTTGCTCGGCCACGACGCCAACGCCGCCCTTCTCGTGGACGGAAAACTCATCGCCGCATCACAGGAGGAACGCCACACGCGACTCAAGCACGACGGCTCCTTTCCTCGTCTCGCCATCGCCGATTGCCTTGCCGCAGCCCAACTCTCGTTTGCGGACGTCACCGACGTTGTCTTCGCCGAGAAGCCGCTGCAGTCCCACCTCTTCAATCTCACCGGTCGCCCCGGCAACGCGCTCACTCGCGCGTTGAGCTCGCTTCTGCCCGAACGCTGGCCCGGCCTCTACACGCAACCCGCGCGTGCCCTGTTCCCCTCCGCCCGCTTTCATTACGCGTGGCACCACCTCACGCACGTCGTCGGCGCGTTTCACACGTCGCCCTTCAAACGCGCCGCCTTTCTCTGCGTCGACGGCAAGGGCGAGGACTACAGCGCCAGCATGGGGATCATCGACCACGGCGAGCTCCGCATCCTCTCCGAACAATCCTACGAAAACGGACTCGGGATGTTCTACACGCTGGTCACGCACTACCTCGGCTTCCTGTCCTTCGGTTCTGAATACAAGGTGATGGGCCTCGCCCCCTATGGTCGCCCCACCTTCGTGGACAAGCTCTCACGGCTTTTCACCACCGACGCTCACGGCGGCTTCCAACTGCGCGCCCCCGTCCGTTTCCAGTGGGAGTCGCTCATGGCCGCCCTCCCGCTCGTCGCCGAAGCCACCGGCGTGCCTGTGCGCGGTCCCAAGGATCCGCTCACCGAAGCACACATCGATATCGCCCACTCGCTTCAGCAGATCTTCGAAGACGAAGTGTTCAAGATGGCGCGCTTCGTTCGCGTGGAGACCGGCGAGACCAATCTCCTCTTCTGCGGCGGCTGCGCGCAGAATTGCGTCACCGCCGGAAAACTTCGCGCCGCCAAAATCTTCACCCATCTGTTCAATTCACCCGTGGGTGGCGACATGGGCAGCGGCCTCGGTGCCGCGCTCCTCCACGAGCGCACCCGTTGCAATGGTGCACCGCTCGAAATCGACACACGCGGCTTCTACCTCGGCGGAGACCCTGGCCCCGCCCCCAGTGCCGCCGCGCCTTGGCGTGTGTCGTTCGAAGGCGACCTTTTCGACTTCGTCGCCGCACGCCTCGCCGAGGGGAAAATCGTCGCCTGGGTGCGCGGAGGCATGGAGCTCGGCGCCCGCGCCCTCGGCGCTCGCTCGATCCTGGCCGACGCCCGCCAGCCCGGCATGCAATCGCGCCTCAATCTTGCCGTGAAGTTTCGCGAGTCCTTCCGGCCCTTCGCTCCGCTCGTCCTCGCCGAACACTGCGCCGAGTGGTTCGACACCGACGAGCCGAGCGACTTCATGCAATACACGGCGAACCTCATCCCGTCGCGCCGCGCCCCTCAACCGGACACTTTTGCCTCTCTCCGCGAACGGCTCGACTTTCCGCGCAGCGAGATCGGCAGCGTCATTCATGTCGACTACTCGGCTCGCCTGCAGACGATTCGCCGCGAAGTCCATCCCGACATGCACCGCCTGCTCACCGCCTTCAAGCGGCTCACCGGCGTGCCCATCCTCATCAACACCAGCTACAACGTCTCCGGCCAGCCGATCGTCCACACCGCCGCGGAAGCGTGGGAATGTTTCCTCAACACCGACATCGACCTGCTCGTCCTCAACGACGAAGTCTACCGCAACCCCTTCGAAAAAACCCGCGAGGAGAAACTCTCATGGCTGCAACAATTCGCCAAATCTGCCTAAAGCTTCTCGTTGCTGCACTCCGCCTTCTCGCGCCCCCCGCTCCCACCGGCTGGCGCCGCAGTTCGCGCAACAGCGAGCTCTCAAGCCGCTAGCCTGCTATCTCGGAGATATCCTGGGCAAATCAGCACGGTCGTTCCAAGCAAAGCGAATAAACCCATTGGGGCATCGAAGCCGGGTCGCCGGGGGCGCGTTACAACCTCGCCACTCTGCCTTCCGCGCAGCGGACCGCCACGAAGAATCCAGCGCGGTATTCACGGGCGCCGTTTATAGAAAGCTCTCCTCCCGCTCGAACGATAGAAATGATCGACCGCTGTTTTGTTTAGCCGTTTTGTTTTACCGCATCCCTTGCTTTCTCCCTCCACCCCTTCGAGCACGATTTCTGGCCCCCCACCGGCTCCCACCATTTCGATCCGGACAAAGGTCTCAAGAACCGAAATCGCCGCGACGTTTCTGCTCGCTATCGTATTCAGCGCCCTCGCCATCCGGGTCGGGCTCCCGTGGCCAGCAGTCGACGATCTCATGTTTTCTGGTGCCGCCTTCGAAATCTCCCGCTCAGGCGAACTTAAGAATTCACTTCTTGTCGACCAGTTCGGCACCGACGTCTTCCTTGTTTCCCCCCCTTTCTATGCCTTCCTGCTTGGAGGATGGCTGCGGCTGACCGGCGTCTCCGCGACCGCCCTTCTCATCTTTCAACACCTCTGCTATTTCATCGCCGGTCATTCTCTTGCCCTCTGGCTCGCCCGTCGGCACAGCTTGGGCCGACCCCGTTGGCTCTGGCCCACGTTGTTCGCAGCCGGTCTGCTCGGCTCTCTCGGCACGATGGGGCTGCGACCCGAGGCGGCCGGATTCGCCGCCTTGGTGCTTGGCCTGTGCCTGCGCGAAACTGGTCCCGCAACAATCCACGTGCTAGGCTGGGTGCTGATCGGCAGCTCGGTCGTCATCGCCCCGCACATGCTGACCTATGCGATCGCACTCACCGCGATCGCCCAATGGTGGGTTCCACCCGGCCGCCCCACCCCTCTCGCGCAATGGAAGCTCGTCGTCGCCGCCGCCCTCGTGGTCGTCGCTGGCTTCCTCTGGTCTATCAGCGGCCGACTCGAAGAGTTCCTGGTCGCTCTCTCCACTCACGCAACCCGCACCTCGCTGCCGCTGCGCGATGCCATCGCCGTCTCATGGACGCGAACCAGCCCCCTCCTGTTTCGCCATCTTGTCGGCCTGACCGCCGCCGCCACCTTCGCGACCGTTCTTTTGTCCGGACGCATTCTCGGCCGGCGCCGCTTTCTACTGGCAGCGACCGCCATCGCGGTCGCCGGCCTTACCTCCGCCATCCTGGACGTCGCGCGCGACGAACTTCGGCTCTTCACGATTGTGATGTGGAGTTTCGTCGCGCTCTCTTGGTTTTCGACCAAGCCTAACCGCCTTGCGATCGCCCAGTTCGGAGCGCTGGCCCTGTTCGCGGCGGTCGGTTGGGACCAACGTCGTAACTGGCCGTTGTTGAGTGCCACCGGACGGCCCGACAGCTCATCTATTGCCGCCGCGGAAGCGGCCGTAGCAAACAACCCAGACAAGAAGCTGCTCATCGACAGCCACGCCGCACGCTATCTCTTCGACTATCGTATTCCCCCGAATGCCCGCGACTGGATGTTCTCGCGTCCCTTTCCCCGGATGTGGCCCGACTCGCTGGCGGATCATCTCGCCGATGAGCTCTGGATCATCTCCGGAGAACGTCTGTGGATGATTGAGCCGCAACTCGCTCCCGAAATGGTGCCCGTGTTCAGCCTTTTTGGCCACACACTCCTCCGATTTCCTCAAGCCCAGGATCTCGTTGTGCTCGAGCCCCCATCTCTCCCATGAGCACGCGCCCTGCGCATTCCTCGATCTCCGTGCAATGTGAGGCGGCGTTCGCGTCGCTCGCCGCCCGACTGGATTCCGGCGGTCGATGCCTCACGCAGCTCTCTCCTTTCGCGTTCGCCGCCTGCTGTTCGTTCGTCGCTATCGCGATAAGCCTCGCGTTTTACTCTCCGAAGTTCTGGCTGCTCGCTCAACCGATTCCCGGCACATTAGAGTGGAGCCGCGCTCTAACCTTCCTGCAACAATCCGCCGCTCCGTTCGACATGTCGGCCGTTCCCGAGCCCGCAATGCGCTGGCGCATCCTGCCGGCGCTAATTTCCCATTTCCTCCGTCTCGGATCGTTGGCCGTGTGGATCGTTCCGCACGCCGGACTGTTCGTATTGCTTGGCTACTTCGGTGCAGTCATGGCCCACCAGACCGGCGACAGGCTCACCGGTCTGCTAGCTTCCATGTTCTTCGCCACCACCGGCGCGGTCATTACCGTCACAAATCTCCTCGGCATGAATGACGCGTGGTTCATGACCGGCATCGTAGCCGTCGTTTGCAGCAACTCTCCCGCATTGATGTTGTCGGTCGGGCTGCTGTGTCCTTGGGTGGACGAACGATTCCTCCTTGCCCTTCCCCTCGCCATTTTATGCCGGATCACGCTCGCCGAAAAAGGCGCTCAAAGACTTTGCCTGCTCCTGCCCGGCGTGATCGCCTATCTCGTTGTGCGGCTCGCCGTCACCCTCGCGGGCCACGACACTACCTCGAGCAGTTACGTTGCGTCGATGCTCGTCGTCCTCCCGCCGAGCCTGCCTTACGTTCCACTCGGATGGTGGATGGGTTACCGCACCGGCTGGCTGCTGATTCTGCTGCCGATCGCCACGCTTTGGATGCGTTCCAAGCGTAAGACCGCGGCGGCACTCGCCCTCCTCGGATCTGGCACCCTCTTCGGCATCACCTTGCTCGCCTCCGATACAACGCGCTCCACCTCGCTGTTATTGCCGCTTCTCGTCGGATGTATTCTCGCTCTCGCCAAGGATTTCGGCGCCACCACGAATCGATTGGTCCTGTTGGGTGCGTTGCTTGGCAATCTCATCCAGCCTTTCGTCTGGATCACCTACAACAAATTGTGGCTCATCCTGCCTCTTCCCATCGAGCTGCTGCGCAGCTGGAAAAATTGGGACACCTTCTGATCCGAGGCCTTCGCATCGCGCTTTCTCAGCGCCCATGATCCTTTCGGTCGTCATCCCTACTCACAACCCGCACCCAGAGCGGCTCTCCCGCACACTCGCAGGCCTCTGCGCGCAAACGCTTCCCTTTTCCCGGTGGGAAGCGGTTCTCATCGACAACGCCAGCGACCCGCCCGTCGACGCCGCAGCCCCTCTGGCTAAGGCTCCTGCCAACCTCCGCGTCGTCCGCGAACCCATCCTCGGCCTCACCGCCGCCCGCCGCCGGGGAATCGCTTCCTCTCGCGGCCAACTCATCGTCTTCGTAGACGACGACAACGTGCTCGCCCCCGATTACCTCGAACGCGTGATCACGCATTTCGACGCATACCCCCAGCTCGCTGCGGCCGGTGGGAGGATCCGTCCCGATTTTCAACAACCTCCGCCACCATGGTGGCAGCCGGAATTCGAGGAATTGCTCGCCTGCCGCGACTTGGGCGACGTCCCGCGGTTGGCGTCGGATCGCCGCGACCCGGTCATTGGCACTCGCCACTATCCCCACCATGCCCCCGTGGGTGCAGGCATGGCCCTTCGCCGTTCCGCCCTGGAAGGCTGGCTCACGGGTCAGCCCCAATGCGACACGACGGATCGCTGTGGCAACGAACTCACCTCCGGCGGTGACAACGACATCGTGCTCTCCCTCCTCGCAGGGGGGTGGCAGATAGGCTACTTCCCCGATCTCGTGCTCACACACGTAATCCCCGCCAGCCGTATCGATCGCGCGTATCTGGCGCGCCTCAATCGCGGTATCGCCAAATCCTGGATACAGGTGCTCGAAAAACACGGCGCCAACCCTTGGTCGCCCATCGCGCGCTGGACCGTCCCCCTGCGTCAACTCAAAGCTTGGTTCACCTCCCGCGCGTGGTCAGGCCCTGTTCAATTCATCCGCTGGCAAGGCGCCTGCGGCCACTTTGAAGGCCGCGCCCTCGTCTCCAGCCGTTCTTCCCACAGTTGATGTCCTTCGCCGGTCGAACCCTCTATCGCGTCTGGCACGCCCCCATTGGGAAAACGCGCGCCCTGCTCGAAGCGGGGCTGATCAACTCCTTCCGCACCGCCGTCGGCCGGCGCGCCATGGAAAAAGCCGCCCAGCGACTCCCGCTCCTCGCGCCTGCCTCGGGCGAGGCCATCGAACTCCACCTGCTCACTGGTCGACGCTTTTGGTATCAGACTGCGTTCTGCCTTTGGACCTTTGCCCACCACGCCCGTCGGCCTGTCGTTCCGATCCTCTACGACGACGGCACGCTCGACGATACATTGCTCCGCCCCCTTCGCCGCCTTTTCCCCTCGTTTCGCCTCGTCTCGCACACGGAAGCCGTCGCGCAACTCGATCGACACCTCCCTGTATCCCGTTTTCCAATACTCCGTGAACGCTGGGTAAACTATCCGAATCTCCGCAAGCTCATCGACCCCCATCTTGCCTCGACGGGCTGGAAGCTCGTCATCGACTCCGACCTCCTCTTTTTCCGCTCTCCCGCCTTCCTCCTCGACTGGCTGACAGCGCCCGCGCACCCCCTTCACGCAATCGATTGCGAAACCTCCTATGGCTACAGCCGTTCGAAACTCGAACAGCTCGCCGATGCCCCTCTTGCCGAGTTGGTCAACGTCGGTCTCTGCGGTTTGAACAGCTCCGAGCTCGATTGGGAAAAGATCGAATCCTGGTGCCGCGCGCTCATCCGCGCCGAAGGCACGCACTACTATCTCGAGCAGGCGCTCGTCGCCATGCTCGTGGCCGGACGCCCGTGCGCGATCGCCCCCGCCGCGGACTACGTCACGCGCCCTCTTCTTCCCGAAGCGCACGACTGCCGTGCCGTGATGCACCACTACGTCGCCGACTCGAAACGCTGGTATTTTCAACGCAATTGGCACCATGCCATCGCTTCCGTGCCGTGACCCCGCCGCTCGTCAGCATCATCATCCCCTGCTACAACGCCGCCCGCTGGCTCGGCGAGACGCTCGACTCCGCCTTCGCCCAAACCTGGCCCAACAAGGAAATCATTCTCGTCGACGACGGCTCGACTGACGAATCCCTCGCCATCGCCCGCCGCTACGAAACCCGCGGCCTTCGCCTCCTAGCCCAACCGAATCGCGGCGCCTCTTCCGCCCGCAACAACGGATTGGCTGCCGCCCGGGGCGACTTCATTCAGTTCCTCGATGCCGACGACCTCCTAGCACCCGACAAGCTAACCCGGCAACTCGAGATGGCCGCGAGACTCGGCGGTGAATCCGCCCTCTGCTGCCGTTGGACCCGCTTCAAGCGACACATTAACGACGCCGACAATACGTCTCAGCCGCTGTGCAAGGACGCAGACGCGATCGACTGGCTGATCACAAAATTCGAACTTCACGCGATGATGCATCCTGCGGCTTGGCTCGTTTCTCGCAAGCTGGCGGATCTTGCCGGACCGTGGAACGAAAACCTCTCACTCGACGACGACGGCGAATACTTCTGCCGTGTGGTCCTCGCATCCGATCGTATCCGCTGCTGCCACGATGCGATGACCTTTTACCGGTCCAACATAGCCGGAAGTCTGAGCGGATCCAAATCGGATGCTGCCTGGCGCTCGGCATGGCTTTCTCTGGAGCTTTCGACTGAAAAACTCCTACAGGCGGAAAACTCTCGCCGGACCCGCACCGCGTGCGCGACTGCATTGCAACGCTTCATTTTCGAGGCCTATCCCCACGTCCCGGAATATCGCGCAATTGCCGCTGCCAAAGTGCAAAGTTTGGGTGGCTCTCGGTTGACCCCCGAAGGGGGGCCTCGTTTTCGAATCGCTGCGCGGCTGCTTGGATGGCGGCTCGCCCGACGGCTTGAGCGTATGCTTGCGCGGAACAGAACCCGTGGCGTTCCATCGCGTGAACCCCGACAGCCCATCCACTGATCGTGTCCGCCGTGCGCCAAGCAGAAAGGACAAGTTGACGTCTTGCCGGCCACTTCGATGAGCCTTCCCTCACCGCGGATCTGCTTGGTCACGCCCGGCCACCTGGCATCCACGCCTCGCCTAGTGAAAAACGCCGACGCGCTATGTGCAGCGGGCTATCGCGTGCACGTCGTCGCCAACCGCTATTTTGGTCCGGCAGAACCGCTCGACGCTCGGATCACCGAGAACGCACGCTGGACGTTCGAGCGCATCGACACCCGGCCCGGCCCGCAGGGTCTCGCACGAAGCATTCAACGCGAGATCGCACGTCGCTTCCTACGATTAGCGGGCGGTGCGACGGCGGTCGCCGCACGCGCCCAGCATGCTGCATACGTGCCGCTGGTCGCGGCCGCGAGCCGCACCCGCGCGGATTTCTTCTTTGGCCACGGAGGCGTGGCCGGACTGGCCGTCGCTGCCGCCGCGGCTCGTCGCTGCGGCGTCAGTTTCGGTTTCGATGCGGAGGACTGGCACGAAGAGGAAACCCTTAACAATCCCGCTGCGCCCGCGGTGCGCGCCCTTCTCCGCTCTCTCCTGCCCAAAGCTCTTCTCGTCACCTGCGCGGCTCCGCTGATTGGAGCGGCTTTCACCCGCGTCTACGGCGTGTCGCCCATCTGCCTGCTCAACGTTTTTCCCCTTTCTCACGCACCTGCCTCTCCCGCGAGGCTGCCTGCACCGTCCGGGGACACACCTGCGGTGTTTTATTGGTTCTCGCAAACTATCGGGCCGGGCCGCGGTCTTGAAGACTTCATCCAGGTGCTCGCCCGGCTCCGCACCCCTGCAGAACTGCATCTACGCGGTTTCCCTCAATCGGGCTACCTCGATGCTCTGCAAGCCGCCGCTCGCACCGCCGGCTTCCGGGGCCGGATTCTTTTCCTTCCGCCTGCCGCCGCCGATGAGATGGTGCGTCTTTCCGCCTCGGCTCATGTCGGGCTCTCGCTCGAACAATCCGTCCCAAAAAATCGCGACCTTTGCCTCACCAACAAACTTTTCACCTATCTCCTTGCCGGCGTCCCGGTGATGCTCACGCCCACCACCGCGCAATCGCAGTTCGCCCCCGTGTTGGATAACGCCGCCAGAATCCTCGCGCCCTGCCCCGTCGCCGCGGCCAAGGACCTTGATGCGTGGCTCGCCTCCTCCGTCTATCCCGCTGCCCGCCAAACCGCATGGGACGTGGCTCGCGAAACCTTCAATTGGGAACGCGAACAATCCAAGCTGATCGCGGCATTCGCCACGCTGCCACTTCGCCCTCGATCCGGTTCACGCTGAAATTTCGCCACCAGCTCCGCTTCTTTCTCCTCCGGTGCCTTTTTCCTCGCCCTCTTCCGCCCACCCGATCGCAGGCGATCAAATCCCGCCAGCCCCCGGCGAAGAAATCACGCTTCAAATCAGCCTCTCGGCCGGAGATCTCGCCTACGCCCACCTGACGGTGCCTGCTCTGGTCCGGGCACACCCGCAGGTCGCGCACCGTATTGCGGTAGTCGACCTCTGTCGCCCACAACGCACTCGCATTTTCGATCCTGATCGCAGATTGCCTGAGCCCGAATTCTCGGCCCGCGTCCAGCGCCTGCGCGAGCTCGCGCTACACCTGCAACGCGACGGTCTTTTCGACGAACTCGTCTGGCTCGAACCGGGTTCGTTCCTCTTCCCCGCGCTGGCCCGGAAATATACCGCCGAAGACATGGCGGAAACCCTCGATTACGGAGGCTGCGCCAACATGCCGTATTGGGCCGCAATCGATGCGCCCTCAACCCGCTTCGTGCTGCACTACGATGCCGACATGTGCCTGTATCAGGCTTCCGGTTACGACTGGGCGCTGGCTACTCTCGAGGTTTGGAAACACTACCCACAGGCTGTCTTCGCCACTCCGCGTATCAGTCCGCCTGCTTTGGACCAGGCTCCGGAACGCAATCTCCCCTCCATCCATGAACGGCGTCCCTTGGAACACGTCCCCGCAGGCTGGCTCAACGACTGGTTCAGCACGCGCTGTTTCCTGGTCGATCGACATCGCTTGTCTCCTCTTCTCCCTCTCGCGCGCGGGCGCCTCACGGCCGAATACCGACTGCGGCGCTGGCTGAACCGCGGCTATCCCCCATCTCCCGAAATGCTTCTATTTCGCTCTCTGGGGTCCCGCGGTTTTCGCCGTCTCAACCTGGCCGATCCGCGCGCGTGGCTCCTGCACCCCACGAACAAACCGCCCGCCTACCTGACGATTCTTCCTCAACTCCTTGAATGCATATCCACGGGCCACATACCCGCCGCCCAACGTGGACGAAGTGAGATCGACCTCGTTGCCTGGGGCGAATTTCTACGCTCTACGACACCCACCCCATGAGCGTGTTCGAGTATCTACCGGAATCTTGGAAAGAGCGCCTGCGCGCCCGCTGCGGCGCGATCACTCCCTCCGCCCGCCTGAAGAACCTTCGGCACGCCGGGTTCTCGCCGCGCCGAATCATAGACGGTGGGGCTTACCTCGGGCATTGGCCACACTCGCGCACGAGATCTTTCCCGAAGCCGAACTACTTCGAGCCGCAGCCCTCCCTTGTCGTGCCGCTCCAGGATTTGGGCCGACGACTTGGAAACGCTCGGCTCGCTCCCGTCGCCCTGCACCGAAACAGTGGCGAGTCCTCCCTTTTGCTCGACAAGAGCAACAGCCGTCTGGTCGGCCAAGAGCATTCGGGCTCGGCTCCCATTCGCGTTAGCGTTTCCACGGTCGCAGACGTCATTGCCTCAAACGGATGGCCCGGCGACTTTCTCTAGCTTGATGTCCAGGGCCATAAACTCGAGGTTCTCGGCGGCGCAGAAGATTGGTTCGGACACATCGAAGTTCTCATGCTTGAAGTTTCCTGGTTGCGCATCGGCCCGGTCCCGTTGGTCACCGGGGTCATCGACGCGTGCTCGAAACGTGGATACGTCCCCTACGACATCTTCGGCTTGAACCATCGTCCGCTCGACGGCGCCCCCTGGCAGACCGACATCATTTTCGTGCGTCACGACTCCCGGCTATCCAATCTTTCTTGGACCAAATAGTGCGCATCCTTCTCACCGCCGACCCCATGATCCCCGTGCCGCCCTTCGCTTACGGCGGCATCGAGCGCATCGTCGACAG
>Ga0207868_1000144_pt1 | contig 96562 bp, 111 predicted proteins | sample Passage237B_FD_187370 | JGI IMG/M metagenome (GOLD analysis project Ga0207868, IMG submission 187370) | Cellulose adapted compost microbial communities from Newby Island Compost Facility, Milpitas, CA, USA - Passage2 37B (SPAdes) (version 3) ...
TTCGCCCGCCATGATGTCAATGCCGTCATGCACTTTGCGGCTTTCAAGGCCGTCGCGGAGTCGGTGCGGCAGCCGCTCGCATACTACAACAACAATGTCGGCGGCACGCTTGCGCTTCTGTCGTGCATGAACGCGGCTGGGGTGCGGTCGTTTGTCTTCTCTTCCTCGGCAACAGTATATGGATCTCCAGCCAGTCTTCCCATCCGAGAGGATTTCCCGCGCTTCGCAGTCAATCCCTATGGGCGCTCAAAAATCATTGTTGAGGACATTCTAACTGACATGGCTGACTCTGATCCGTCTTGGCGCATTGTGAACTTGCGATATTTCAATCCGGTCGGTGCGCATGAAAGCGGCCTTCTCGGAGAGCAACCGCGAGGGATGCCCAACAACCTGATGCCGCGCCTGTTGCAGGTTGCGGTCAAGAAATGCGAAGTGCTTGATGTCTTCGGTGACGATTATCCCACCAAAGATGGTAGTTGCGTTCGCGATTATATTCATGTGGTTGATCTTGCAGACGGGCATGTGGCTGCGTTGCGCTATTTGGCCGAACATTCGGGCATGACTTCCTTCAATCTTGGCGTTGGTAGAGGAATCTCGGTGTTTGAGATGTGTCATGCGTTCGAGCAGAGCACGGGGCAGTCCTTGCCGCGCCGTGTCGTTGGCCGTCGCGCGGGCGACGTGGCTGAGTGCTGGGCGGACGCGACGCGAGCGCAGACAGAACTCAACTGGTGCCCTACCCGGGACATTGACGCGATGTGCCGGGACGCATGGCGCTGGCAACGTCATCTTTGCAGCGAGAACCGGGGAGGGGCGGTTTGTCGACCTTGAGCGTTACCGTCATTGCCAAAAACGAGGAGGCGTCGATCGCGCGCTGCCTCGAATCAGTTAGCTTTGCCGACGAGATCATTCTTGTCGATAGCGGCAGCACCGACCGGACGATCGAGATAGCCCGATCGTTGGGAGCGAAGGTTACGCAGACGAGCGATTGGCCTGGATTTGGGGCGCAGTTCAACCGGGCCATCGACCGGGCAACCCAGGAGTGGATTTTTTCTCTTGATGCGGACGAATGGATCGAAGCTCCCCTCGCCAGGGAGATTCAAAAGGTGATTGGCGATGCGTCTTCGGTGACTGGCTACAAGATGCCGCGGCGGTCCCGATTCTGCGGAAACGTGGTGCGACATTCTGGCTGGTGGCCGGACTATACGCCGAGGCTCGTCCGACGTGGACATGGCCGATTTTCAGAGGAAATCGTTCATCCGCATCTCATTATCAACGGCACGATCGGTCACCTGACGAATCCTATCGAGCATGACAGCATCACCTCATGGGAGGATGCCAACGATAAGATCGAGCGGTACTCGACGGCGGCCGCCATACAGTTGGCCTCTCGCGGCCGTCGAGCCATGCCGACGACGGCGCCTCTCCGGGGGGCTGCTGCGTTTCTCAAGGCCTATCTCTTGCGGGCTGGTTTTCTGGATGGCCGTACGGGTTTAATGGTTGCGGAGTATAATTGCCGTTACACTTATCAAAAGTGGCATAAGCTTGCGCGTATGCCGAAGCAGCGTTGATATCAAAAATAGTTCACGCTGCTACGGCGATCTCTTCTTAGAACGTCACCACGCCGCGGATCGACTGGCCCTTGCGCATCAGGTCGAACGCCGTGTTGATCTCGGCGAGTGGCATGACGTGGGTGATCATCGGGTCGATCTCGATCTTGCCCTGCATGTACCACTCGACGATCTTCGGCACGTCGGTGCGGCCGCGCGCGCCGCCGAAGGCGGTGCCCTTCCAGGTGCGTCCGGTCACGAGCTGGAACGGCCGCGTCGCGATCTCGGCGCCGGCCGGCGCCACCCCGATGATGATCGACTGGCCCCAGCCGCGATGGCAGGCTTCCAGCGCCTGCCGCATCACGGTGACGTTGCCGGTGCAGTCGAAGGTGTAGTCGGCTCCGCCGATCTGGTCGGCCGGCGTCTTGGTCATGTCGATCAGGTAGGGTACGAGGTCCTTGCCGACTTCGGTCGGGTTGACGAAGTGCGTCATGCCGAAGCGTTCGCCCCACGCCTTGCGCTCGTTGTTGATATCGACGCCGATGATCATGTCGGCACCGGCCAGCCGCAGCCCCTGCAGGACGTTGAGGCCGATGCCCCCTAACCCGAACACGATCGCCTTGGCACCTGGCTCGACCCTGGCGGTGTTGATGACCGCGCCGATCCCGGTTGTGACGCCGCAGCCGATGTAGCACACCTTGTCGAACGGCGCGTCCTCGCGGATCTTTGCAACCGCGATCTCCGGCAGCACCGTGTAGTTGGCGAAGGTCGACGTGCCCATGTAGTGATGGATCGGCTGGCCGTCGAGCGAGAAGCGCGAGGTGCCGTCCGGCATCAGGCCCTGGCCTTGCGTGGCGCGGATCGCGGTGCACAGGTTGGTCTTGCGCGACAGGCAGGAGGGGCACTGCCGGCACTCCGGCGTGTAGAGCGGAATGACGTGGTCGCCCTTCTTCACGCTGGTGACGCCGGGGCCGATATCGACCACCACGCCGGCGCCCTCGTGGCCGAGGATCGCCGGAAACAGCCCTTCCGGGTCGGCGCCCGACAGCGTGAACTCGTCGGTGTGGCAGACGCCGGTGGCCTTGATCTCGACCAGCACCTCGCCCGCCTTCGGGCCGTCGAGCCGGACCGTGGTCACTTCGAGGGGCTGGCCTGCGGCAACGGCAACAGCGGCGCGAACGTCCATCATCTCACCTCACGTGGTCTCGGTCTGCGCTGGCGGCAGGTGCGCCTGCGTAAAATGCTCGTTGCCGCATAGCATATGTTCAGGCAACCAGACCAGCCAATGGATTTTCGTTTCGACCAGCTTGCGGCAAAGGCTGCGCCGGCCGTGTTTGTCGTGCTGTGGAGCACGGGATTCGTCGCGACCAAATACGCGCTCGAGGGCGCCGAGCCGCTGACCTATCTCGCCGCCCGCATGATGCTGGTGGTGGTGCTGATCGCCATCATCGTCGTGCTGACCCGGCCGAAGTGGCCGGACGCGGCCGGCATCTGGCACAGCGCCGTCGCCGGTCTTCTGGTCCACGGCTTTTACCTCGGCGGGACCTCCGTTGCGATCTATCTCTCCGTTCCGGTCGGGCTGTCGGCGCTCATTCCGGGCTTGCAGCCGATCCTGACCTCGACCATCGCCAACCGCTGGCTCGGCGAGCGGGTCACGCCATTGCAATGGCTGGGGCTGGGGCTCGGCCTGTCGGGCGTTATCCTCATCCTGCATGGCCGGCCGATGACCGGCGAGGTGGGGTGGGGATGGTTCGCCTCCGCCGTGGCGCTGGTCAGCATCACGCTCGGCGCGCTTTACCAGAAGCGCTACTGCGCCACCATCGACTGGCGCACCGGCAACCTCGTCCAATACGCCGTGGTGGCGGCGTTCTTTTCCCTCGGGTCGTGGCTGTTCGAGACCGGCGCCATCGACTGGACGTTCGAGTTCGTCGCCGCGCTGTTCTGGCTCGCGGTGGTGCTGTCGATCGGCTCGATCGGCGTGTTGTACTGGCTGATCCGGCGGCAGGCGGCGACGCAGGTGGCGAGCCTGTTCTACCTCGTGCCGGCGGTGACTGCACTGATGGCCTACGTCCTGTTTGGCGAGCGGCTGGACATACTTGCAATCCTCGGCATCGTGGTGTGCGCGGCCGCCGTGCTGCTCGTCAACAGGACCGCGCGGCGCTAGTGCTTCGTCACCGGTCATAAAAAAGGGCGCCGGCGGCGCCCTTTTCGTGTTTTGTCCCGCTTAGAGCATGATCCCGAAAAAGCCTGCCCTTGGGCTTGACCTGAGGGTGGGAACCGGTTTTCGGACAAGATCATGCTCAAACAGAAGGATAACCGGCGAGTTTGATTCAACGCAGTTGAATCAAACTCTAGGGCTGCGCCACAATGCGGAAATAGGGCTTTGGCGACTTCCAGCCCTTGGGGAATTTCTTGCGGGCTTCGTCCTCCGGAACGGCGGCGGAGAAGAACACGTCCTCGCCCGGTTTCCAGTCCGACGGGGTCGAGACGCCGTGGTTGGCGGTGAGCTGCAGCGAGTCGATCGCGCGCAAAATCTCCTGCCAGTTGCGGCCGGTGCTCATCGGATAGACGAACACCAGCTTGATCTTCTTGTCCGGGCCGATCACGAACACGTTGCGCACCGTGGCGTTGTCGGCCGGGGTGCGCGCATTGACGTCGCCCGCGGTGTCGGCCGGCAGCATGCCGTAGAGCTTCGCCACCTTGAAATCGGTGTCGCCGATCATCGGATAGTTGGGGGCCGCGCCTTGCGTCTCCTGGATGTCCTTGGCCCAGAGGTGGTGCTTGTCCACCGGATCGACGCTGACGCCGATCAGCTTGACGCCGCGCTTGTCGAATTCCGGCTTGAGCCGGGCGACGGCGCCAAGCTCGGTGGTGCAGACCGGGGTGAAATCCTTCGGATGCGAAAAGAACAGCGCCCAGCTATCGCCGAGCCAATCGTAAAAGCGGATGCGGCCTTCGGTGGTTTCGGCCTCGAAATCCGGCGCGGTCGCGCCAATCTGCAGCGTCATGTCAGCCTCTCGCTTGCCTTCAAGTTGCGATGATGGACTCGTTATAGGAAGCGGTCCGGGCAAACGGAACAGGTCGAAAAAAAGGATAATAATGTCCCCCTTCCGCCGTTTGTGGCAGCACGGCGTTCTCCGTTGGCCGCCTGCGGCAATACAGACATGTTGCCGCGGTTTTATCCGAATGCCCCGACATTGCCCTTGATGCGCCGCACCGTCGCCCGCAGCACCTGCGATGACCCTTGAACCGCGAGGGCTCCGCCGGCAACCAAGTTGGCAGATACCGAAAAGAAGCGATCGCGGTAGCGTTTTTCTTAACCCTCGGTTTACGCCGGCGTGGAATCGCTGGCGGACCGCGCCAAGAGCCAAGAAAGATGAGTGAAGCGATGTCTGCCGCTGCAAATGTGTCCGTTCCTCCCGTCGATGCTATCGATGTTCTCGCCATCGCCGACGGCGATGCCAGTGCCCGCGCGCTCGCGCTGGTGCGCGACGGGGTGATCACCGGGGAGGGGCCGACCACCCGCGGGCGGGTTCATTTCTCGCGCTCGCTCGATGCCGACGACGCGGCGTGGTGCGAGCGTGTGCTGCTGGCGGCTGCGCTTGTCGATCAGCCGGTGAGCCGCGCCGAGGCGGAGGCGCTGTTCGAGATCAGCGACGCCGCCGCCGAGCGCAGCGACGACGGGCGCTTCGACGATCTCATGGCCCGGGCCATCGTCCATCATGCCGCGGCGGCCTCGGGGCTGCCGGTGCCTCCGCGCAGCGTGGCGCTGTCGCCGGAAACCCCGATCGAGAGCTGGGCGCCGACGCAGGCGGTCGGCGTCAATGTCGAGGTGCTGGAGTGGATCGCGAGCCAGATGCGCGCCAAGCGGCGTGCCAGCCCGATTTTCGCAACGCTCGCCGCCACCCTGATCGGGGCGGCGACGCTGCCGCTCGTGCAGTCGCTGCCCGGTCTGATCGATCTCGGGATGTAACGGCCGCCGCTGGCGGCGTTCGGTCGTATTCAGCTTTCCGATAAATTTGGCCCCTGCGGGGGCCATTTTTATGGGCCGCGCCGGAGCTTCGGTCTTCCGCGCCGGCGCGATTGCGGCTATGCCAGCGGGCATACCTCCTTCGCATAGCCTTCAGCAGACCAGCAAAAAGCCGATGTTCAAACGAATCCTGATTGCCAATCGCGGCGAGATTGCCTGCCGGGTCATCAAGACCGCCCGCCGCATGGGGATCGCGACCGTCGCCGTCTATTCCGAGGCGGATCGCAACGCGCTTCACGTCGCGATGGCCGACGAGGCGGTGCCGATCGGCCCGCCGCCGGCGGCCGAGAGCTACCTGGTGATGGAGCGGATCATCGAGGCATGCCGCCAGACCGGCGCCGAGGCAGTGCATCCCGGCTATGGCTTTTTGTCCGAGCGAGAGGCGTTTCCGCGGGCGCTGGCCGAGGCCGGCATCGTGTTCATCGGCCCCAATCCGGGCGCCATCGCCGCCATGGGCGACAAGATCGAATCCAAGAAGGCGGCGGCCAAGGCCAAGGTCTCGACCGTGCCGGGACATCTCGGCGTCATCGAGGACGACAAGCGGGCCGTCCAAATCGCCGACGAGATCGGTTACCCGGTGATGATCAAGGCCTCCGCCGGCGGCGGCGGCAAGGGCATGCGCATCGCCCACAGCGCGTCGGAAGTCGCCGAAGGTTTCAAGCTGGCGCGCGCCGAGGCCAAGTCGTCGTTCGGCGACGATCGCGTGTTCATCGAAAAATTCATCGTCGATCCGCGCCATATCGAGATCCAGGTGCTCGGTGACAAGCATGGCAACGTGATCTATCTCGGCGAGCGCGAATGCTCGATCCAGCGCCGCAACCAGAAGGTGATCGAGGAGGCGCCGTCGCCGCTGCTGGACGAGGCGACGCGGCGCAAGATGGGCGAGCAGGCGGTGGCGCTCGCCAAGGCCGTGAACTACGATTCTGCCGGTACGGTCGAGTTCGTCGCCGGGCAGGACAAGAGCTTCTACTTTCTGGAGATGAACACGCGGCTGCAGGTCGAGCATCCGGTGACGGAGCTTGTCACCGGCATCGATCTGGTCGAGCAGATGATCCGTGTGGCTGCGGGCGAAAAGCTGGCGATCGCGCAGAGCGACGTCACGCTGACCGGGTGGGCGGTGGAATCCCGCGTTTACGCCGAGGATCCGTTTCGCAACTTCCTTCCCTCCATCGGCCGGCTGGTCAAGTACCGCCCGCCGGCGGAGGCGACCAGCGACGGCGTCACCGTGCGCAACGACACCGGCGTTACCGAGGGCGGCGAGATTTCGCTGTACTACGATCCGATGATCGCCAAGCTGATCACGCACGCGCCCTCGCGCGCCGCGGCGATCGACGCCCACGCCCATGCGCTCGACGATTTCTATGTCGACGGCATCCGCCACAACATTCCGTTCCTCTCGGCCCTGATGGATCACCCGCGCTGGCGCGAGGGGCGGCTGTCCACCGGCTTTATCGTCGAGGAGTTTCCGAAAGGGTTTGCCGTGCGCGCGCCGGAGGGCGATATCGCCCGCCGCATTGCTGCCGTCGGCGCGGCGATCGATCATGTGCTGGGCGAGCGCAAGCGGCGGATCTCCGGCCAGATGGACGGCCGCGCGGTGCTGCGCGAACGGCGGCGCGCGGTGTGGCTCGGGCGCGCCGAGATCGCGCTGGAGATCGCCCGCGATGCCGAAGGCATTGCCGTGCGCTTCGTGATGCCGGATGGCACGCTTGGGGCCCAGCGGCACCTGGTCTCGGCGTGGAGGCCGGGCGAGCCGGTGTGGCACGGCACGGTGGACGGCACCGCCATCGCCGTTCAGGTGCGCCCGATCGCCAACGGTTTCCGGCTCTCCCATCGCGGCATCGAGGTGCCGGTCTATGTCTATACCGAGACCGAGGCGGCTGCCGCGCGGCTAATGCCGGAAGAAGCCGTATCCGACACCGGCAAGAAGTTGCTGTGCCCGATGCCGGGCCTTGTCATCTCCATCGACGTCGCGGAAGGGCAGGAGGTCAAGGCCGGCGAAACGCTGGCGGTGATCGAGGCGATGAAGATGCAGAATGTGTTGCGCGCCGAGCGCGACGGCACGGTCAAGGCGATCCACGCCAAGCCCGGCGCGACGCTCGCGGTCGATGCGCTGATCCTCGAATTTGCGTGAACAGGCGAGATGGAGACCCTCGCGCGCCATCTCGTGATCCGGGGCCGCGTGCAGGGCGTCGGCTACCGCGCATGGGCAGCCGACGAAGCGCGCGCGCTCGGACTTGAGGGTTGGGTGCGCAACCGCCGCGACGGCAGCGTCGAGGCGGTGCTGGCCGGGCCGGAAGCCATCGTTGCAGACATGATTGCACGCTGCCGAAGCGGGCCGGCCTCCGCGCGCGTCGATGCGATCGACGAGACCGCGGCGAGCGCCGATCTGTTGCGCCTGCGCGGACGCGAGCGCTTTGCGGTGCTGCCGACAGTGTAACTTCGGCCTCAGCCGTTGGTGGCGGCGTCCCCAAATACCTCGCCGAACGTCTGGCGCAGGGCGGCGTCGACCTCGTCCATGGTCACCGGCAGGCCGAGATCGACCAGGCTGGTGACGCCGTAGCGTGGATCGGCGACCCCGCACGGCACGATACCGGAAAAATGCGCGAGCTCCGGTTCGACGTTGAGCGCGACCCCGTGGAACGACACCCAGCGCCTGAGCCGGACGCCGATCGCCGCGATCTTGTCCTCATGCCCCGGCCCCTTGTCGGGGCGCGCCACCCAGACGCCGACGCGGTCCTCGCGTCGTTCGCCGCGCACGTTGAAGACGTCGAGGGTGCGGATCAGCCATTCCTCGAGGCTGGCGACGTAGCGCCGGACGTCCGGCCCGCGCCGCTTGAGGTCGAGCATGACGTAGGCGACGCGCTGGCCCGGACCGTGATAGGTGACCTGGCCGCCGCGGCCGCTGGCGAACACCGGAAACCGCGCATCGAGCAGGTCGCCGGCGCGCCCGCTGGTGCCGGACGTATAGAGCGGCGGATGCTCAAGGAGCCACACCAGTTCGGGCGCGTCGCCATCGGCGATGGCGGCGGCGCGCGCTTCCATCGCCGCGACCGCCTCCGGGTAGGCGACCGGCACTGTGGCGACACGCCACGCCACCGGCGCGCTGCCGGGCGGCGTTGCGAGCCTCAAGTCGAGTTCGGCGCGGCTGTTTACCATTCGCTAACCATGGCTGTGCTGATCTGCCCGGTATCAATCAGCCTATCTGTGTCCGGGAGCGCCCGTGCCGACCCTCGATAAGGTTTCCGTCGATCTGATGGTGGTGCTCGGCACCACCTCGATGCCGGTGCATCAGGTGATGCGGCTGAGCCGGGGCGCGATCATCGAACTCGATAGCACCGAGCAGGACGAGGTCAAGGTGCTGGCCAACAACCTGCCGGTGGCCAGCGGCGTGGTGGTGGTCAACCGCAACCGGATCGCGGTCGAGGTCAAGCGCATGCTGCCGCGCTCGCCCGACGGAAGATAACCGCAAAACCCCTCAAGCGGCCTTGTCGCGTTCCTGCCGATTTGTTACATGGGCGCCGTCGCCCTGTCGGCCTCTACCGCAGGGAGGTTGCGCTCGTGGCGGAACTGGTAGACGCGCTGCCTTGAGGTGGCAGTGAGTAACATCGTGGGGGTTCGAGTCCCTCCGAGCGCACCAGCCCAAAGCTTCCGATTTTCCCCGATTCAGTGTGCCGCGGCGTGCAGCCCGGCGGCGTTGATAGGCGCGCTGCCCGGCAGCAGTCTTGGAGCCACGCGTGCCGCTGTCGCAGCCGGGTGGACCGGCGCGCGGCGCCGCGGCTTCACCGACTGTCCCGCGAGGTGCCTGATCCGGCCGGTCGCGAAAGCGCCCGCCTCGGGGGCCTGGATCGCGAACAGGTCGAGCGCCGGCACCGGGAACCCGAGGGTGTTGGCGACCGGATAGGCTTTTGTGCCCGGCCACGCGACTGTCGCGGAGCGCCCGGATGGCCCGGCGCCGGAGCCGGGAGCATGGCCGCCGGGCCCATAGGCGTCGGCACGGGTCGCCTCCGGCGCCGGTAGTCTGCCTTCGGCCGTGAACACGAAGTGCGGCGGGGCCGGCCACCAGGTCCGCGCCGCCACTTGCGGCGCCGGCGGGTGCAGCCGCCATTGCCACGGCTCGGTCGGCGTCGCCGGATGCCGGCTGTCGGCCGGCACCACATGGACGATGCGATAGCCGCGCGCCTTCAGTTCGCGCAGGATCGTCGGCAGCGCCTCCACGGTGCGGGCCTGGATGTCGTGCAGCAGCAGAATGCCTTTGCCCTTGGCGGCAAGCCGCGACAGCGCCAGCGCCGCGACCTGCGACGCGGAAATGTGCCGCCAGTCGTCGGCCGGGAAATCGGCGCTCCAGGTCATGATGCCTTGCGAGGCCAGATAGTCCTCAACCGCGCCGGCGCGTTTGAGACCGGGAATGCGGAAGAACGGGGCGAGGCGAGTGGGATCGCCAAGCGCGGCCTTGACCGCATCGATGCCCTCGTCGATCTCGCGCCGCGCCTGATCGGGCACCATGCTGTTGAAGTTCAGCGGATGGTTCTCGCTGTGGGTGGCGACGGTGTGGCCTTCGTCGTAGACGCGCCGCACGCCGGCCGGAAACTGCCGCGCCATCCGGCCGACCAGGAAGAATGTCGCCTTGACGCATTCGGCGGCGAGAATATCGAGCACCCTGTTGCTGTGGCGGGGCAGCGGCCCGTCGTCGAATGTCAGCACCACTTCGCCCGGCCGCAGCGGCAGCGTTTCCTCGTACTGCATGGTGCCGATGCGCGGGTGCGCGGCTGGATCGACCACCAGCGTGCGCGAGGTGCCGAGCGCGTCGGGGTTGCCGGGGCAGGCTGCGGCGTGGGCCGGCGAAGCGCTGCCGGCGAACACAACGGCGCAAGCGGCGAACAGCGTGGTGGCCCAGTGCGGCAGATTCGGCGCCAAACGCCGCCCTGTGTCCTGCATCGTCGATCGGTCCCGGTTCAACGCGCGGACAATAGCCATGGCGGCGTGAACGCCGTGTTAATCATGCCGCGCCGGCAAAGCAGGCTCGGGCCGGTGCCAGGCGACCTTGCCGTCTGCGGGGACGATGTGCACGAGCCGGTAGCCGTTGCTGCGCAGATGGCGCAGGAACGCCGGCATCATGGCGATGGTGCGTGGCTGGATGTCATGGAACAGAACGATGCCGCGCCGGGCGCGGGCAAGCCGCTCGGTGACCAGCCTGAGGGTCTGCTCGGGCGTCATCGGCTCCCAGTCGCTGGCCCAGAAGTCCGTGCCGAACACCGCGACATGACGCGATTGCAGGGCCTGCAACAGCGCGGGGGTCGACGCGAAATACGGAAAGCGGAAGAACGGCGCGGCCCGCATCGATGTGCCGGCAAGGGCAGCCTCTGTCGCGGCGATGCCGCGCTCGATGTTGTCGCGCGCGGCGTTGAACGGCATCGTGGCCAGGTTGGGATGCGACCAGGAGTGATGGCCGACGGTATGGCCCTCGGCCGCGATGCGGCGCACCAGGGCGGGGTGCGCCTTCGCATTCCGGCCGACGACGAAGAAGGTGGCGCGCGCGCATTCGGCAGCGAGGATGTCGAGCAGGCGCGAGGTCAACGGCGGCATCGGGCCGTCGTCGAAGGTCAGCACCACCTCCTTGTCGGCGAGCGGCAGGGTGTCGGGGAAGCTCTTGAGGCCGATGCGGGGTGTCGCCTGCGGGTTCACCGTGAGCACGCGCGAGGTGCCGAGCGCGCCGGCGTGAGGGCAGGGTGCGGCGAGCGCGAAGGTGCTTGCCGCGAGGAACACCAGCGCGGCAAGGCAGGCGGGTCGAAGCACGGTCATGCGAAAGGCGAAATCGGGTTATCCTGCCGGGATGGCGGCGCGCCCCGGCGCCATCGGCGGCGGCCTGAGTGCCACGTCGGCGAGGGCTTGGCTAGTGGACTTGGCTATCGAAGTTGTGGGCTGCCCGCCGGCCTGAGGCGGCAAGGGTGGCGGTGCAAGGAACTGACGCTGAGAACCCTGTGCAATGCTGTTCGTTCTCTCCAAGGTCCTCGGCTTTGTCCTGCTGCCCTCGAACGCGGCGGCGCTGTTGTGCCTTGCCGGCGTGGCGCTGCTCGTTTTGGGGCGGCAACGGGCCGGCACCCGCGTCGCTGGTACTTGGGGTGCTGGTACTTGGGTCGCTGGTACTTGGGTCGCCGGGGCCGGCGTCGCGGCGCTGATTGTGTTCGGCTTCTCGCCCGTGGGCAACGTGCTGCTGCTGACGCTGTCCGAGCGCTTTCCGGCGTGGCAGGCGGATGGGCCGCCGCCACACGGCATCATCGTGCTGGGCGGCGCGATCGATCCCGATGTCTCGGCGAAGCGCGGAGCCGTCGCCTTTGGAGCATCGGCCGGGCGAATCGTCGCGATGCTCGATCTGGCGCGGCGGTTTCCCCAAGCGAAGATCGTGTTCAGCGGCGGCAACGCCAATCTGGTGACGCCGGGCGCGCCCGAGGCGGAGTTCGCCGGCCGGTTGCTGCGGGAGTTCGGCGTCGATGCGCGCCGCGTCACGCTGGAGAGCCGCTCGCGCACCACCGATGAGAACGCCCGCTTCAGCCGCGACCTGCTGGCGCCAAAAGCCGGCGAGTGCTGGCTGCTCGTGACTTCGGCCTTCCACATGCCGCGGGCGATCGGCGCCTTTCGCGCCGCCGGTTTTACTGTCGAGGCTTATCCGGTCGATTGGCGCACGCGCGGCTGGGCGGATGCGGCGTGGCCGTTCCGCAGGCTGAGCCTCGGTCTTGCGCGCAGCGATGCCGCCGTCCACGAATGGATCGGCCTGGTGGCCTATTGGCTGACCGGGCGCAGCAGTTCCCTGCTGCCGGGGCCGCGGGCCGGCCTGCGCAGTTGCTCGGGGGATTTTGCGTAGCAGTCCTGCATAGCGCCTATGGTGCTGAAATAGCAGGGAAATCATTCATTTCAGAGGTCCTTTTTCGCTGGTCAGGAGGGCTCCTGCCGTGCTAAAAGACCGCAGCTTCGCGGGTGGACCGGTGTGCAGGCGCAGCCCACGTCCGATGGCCCGCAATTCGGCAGAGTTGTTCGTGAGGAGATGGCGTTGAAGCACAAGTACGGCGTTGGAGAGGTTGTTTATTTCACCGCGAGCAACGTGGCGCGCCCCGCCGCGACCGGAACCTACGAGGTGGTACGGCTCTTGCCGAGCGATGGCGACGACTGCCAGTATCGGATCAAAAGCTCGACGGAGGCGTTCGAGCGCGTGGCCAAGGAGAGCCAGCTCGTCACTCCCTGAGGTCGGAACGCCCCACCACCGCTACCGACGCAGCCTCGGGGAAGGCGCGCATGAATTTGGCCTGGACCGCATGGTTGGATGAGGCATGGCGCGCACCGGCTTTTCCGGTGTGGGTGACGCTTGTCGTCGCCGGTTTCGCCGTGCTCGTTCTGCTGGTGGCGCTGATGCGGGCCGAGCACTCGGCCGCCGGCGCCACGCTGGCGGTCATCGCGCTGCTGGCCATCCTCGTCGCCGCGGTCACCGTGCTGCGCGACGGCAGCGAGAGCGACAGTCATGGCCCAACGGCAGCCGCTGCGCCACAGCCGGCCGCGGTCGCCTTGCCGGCACTGACCTGTCTCGACGAACTAGCCGGCGATACCGTGCAGGCCGCCTGCGAGCGTGCGCTGTTCGGGGCGCCCGATCATGCCGCCGCCGCGGTCTCCTATGTGGCGGCGCAGATCGACAGGCTGACGGAGCGGGCGGGCGCGACCGCGACTGTGGAGACGATAGCGCTGCGCAACGCGCTGCAGCGCGACCGCTACGGGCTCGCCGCCCATGTGCTTGCCACGCGCGACGGCTGCACACCGTCCACCTGTGCGGCTTTCCGGGTGCTGACCGACACCAGCCGGATCGTCGCCAACATGAATGCGCGGGCCTACGAGGCGCTGATCGGCCGCCATATGCTGACTTGGCCGTCGGTCGCCGCCGCGTCATCCGCGGCGGAAGGGAGTGCGGCGGCGGCGACCGCCGGGCTGCCACCCTCCGTGCCGACCGGCCGGCCGACCACCATCGACTTCCCCACCTCCGACTCCATTCCGCCGATCAGCATCATGAGCGGCGAGCCGGCGCAGGCCGCGCCTCAGACCGCGCCGGCGGCGCGGGTGCAGGCGCCGCAGCCGCGCCCGGCGCCGCCAGCGGCGAAAAGACAGTCGAAAAGCCCGCCGGCAGCGCCGGTTCAGCTTGCCCCCGCGGCGCCCGGCGGCGATAACCGCTGAAACTCACGCGATTGAAATGAGCGCGCCACGCGCCACGGAACGATGCCGCTTCACCTCGTCAAACTTTGCGTCGGTTGCGAGTCCATCAAGGACCTGCGCGAGTGGGTCAGCGAGCGGGCGCGTGCGGCGAAGGCAAGAGGCGAGCGGGCGTGTCACGTCCACATCACCCGCATGGTGCCCAAGCGCGATCAGGAGCTGTTGGCCGGCGGCTCGCTGTACTGGGTGATCAAGGGCGAGATCGCCGCGCGCGAGAAACTGCTTGCCATCGAGCCGTTCCGCGACCGTGACGGCATCGGGCGCTGCCGGCTGGTGCTGCAGCCGAAAGTGATCGCGGTCGCGCCGCGGCCGATGCGCGCCTTTCAGGGCTGGCGCTATCTCGACGCCGACGGGGCACCGCCTGACCTGACGAAGTCGGCGGCGGCGAGCGTTGCCGCGATGCCCGAGCCGCTGCGGCGCGAACTGCGCGAACTCGGCCTTCTGTAAACCGCAGCGCGTTTCAGCCGGATCGAAGGAGAGGGGTGCGACCGCTCTCTCCGGCGTCATGCCCGACCCCTGCCTTTATCCCTCCCCGCAAGCCGGGGGAGGGGGAGGGAGGGATGGGTGGGTAGGGCTAGCGCGGAATGAAGGTCGGCCCGACGCTGCGAATGCCCTGATTCCCTTGGCTGCCTTGAGCCGGCGCGGCCGATACCGCGGGCGGCGTGGCGGCCGCATCGCCGCGCTTGCCGCTCCCCTTGGCCTGCGGCGGCTGCGACAGCTTCTTGGCGCGCTCCTCGGTGACGATGATGTCGCCGCGTTCCACCGAGGCGCGGTCGTCGAGGTTCTTCAGCGCATCGGCCCACGACTGCCCGGGTGCCCGGCACGAGCACGCGGCGTTGTACTCCTGGCGGTAGCGGAAGGCATTGGGCAGCGACGAATACGGTGCGCCCGAGAGCGAGACCGCGTGGTTCATGTCCTCGCCGGGATTGCGGTAGGTGTAGAGCGCGGCTTCCGTGGCCGGGCAAAGGTTGCGGCAAGCCTGCTCGTCGCTGGCGAAGCGGCTCGGCACGGTGGCGAACGAGATCGGGAAATAATAGCCGTCGCAGCTGCGCACGCAGATGGTGCGATAGGTGCCGGCCTGCGGCATGTTCTCCGGCGTCATGATGTCGCCGCGGTGGCCGCCGCCGAACAGGTCGTCGAGGAACGAGCCGGCATTGCGGGCGGCTGCGGCATATTGCGGGCCGCAGTTGTTCTGCGCCAGCGCCAGGATGATGGCGCGGCGCTGGCCCTCGTGCTCCGAGGCGCCGAAACTGCCGCGAAGTTGCTCGAGGCTGCGGGTGATGCCGTCGAGGTTGGCGCGCATCTGCTGGATCTGGTTGTTGACCGGGCCGCACTGCGCCGACTGGCCGCCGAAGATCGAGAAGAACCCGGAGCTGTCGCAGCCCATGCGACGTGCCTGCTGGGTGGTGCGATCGAGTTCCGCCTGCTGGCGGCCGGCGGCGGCCTCGTAGCGGCGGATCTGCTCGGCGCGCGCGGCCTCGCCGCTCGAACGGTCGAGACTTGCGAGCTGCGCTTCGAGCCGCGGGCAGGCCGGGTTCTGCGCGCCTTGCGGGCCGCCGTAACCGGGCGGGGATGGGTAGTACTGCGCGAACACCGAGGTTGCCGCGGCCGCAAGGCCGGCGCCAAGCGCCGCTATCGCAAGCGTCCGTCGGATCATCGCAGCGTGTCGCGTCTCGGGCATGCTCCGGCCATGTCGCTATCAGACGAAGTGGAAACCGGCGCCCACCCTTGCTGATTCTGCCGCGAAGAGCCTCGCGACGGCCCGACCCATAGCCGCTTCGGGCGGCGACGTCACGCCGTTTCCATGGCCGCGATGCGGCGGAACCGACGTTGGCTCAGCGCATGCAGGTGATGGCGATGGCGCGGCCGCAGCTCGCGCCGCGGCAGGTGGCGCCGGCAGGTCCTGTCGCGGTCGCTGTGATTTCGGCGGCGTCGAGGGCGCGATAGGCGCTGGCGTCGGTGAACTCGCGCGAGCGGCAGTAGGCCCGCGCGGCGGGAGCGCCGCAGCGGTCGCCGTTGGCGAGGCACTGGTCGATGCCGTAGCCGTCGTCCTGGGCGGCGATCACGAATACGCGGCTGTCGGCGGCGGCGGGCAGGCTGATGAGGGCGGAGAGCAGGCAGGCAAACAGAGCGCAGGAAAACCGCATGATGCACCAAGAAAAAGCGATTGGTTCACCTGTTGCGATAAACCGAATGCGTTAAAAATCGTTAACCAAGGCGAAACTGTGACGAAGCGGCGGCGAAGGCGTGCCGGCATCGCTACGCGTAATTTTGGCTGCGATCAGCCGTCACGGCGGTGGCCGGCGATTGCGGGATGGCGCCGCGCGGGATGATTTTACCCGGTTCCGTCTCTTGACGCGCTGCGGCCGCTGCCCCATGGTGCCGGCCCATGAACGGCTTTCTCACCCTCTTCGGCAATATGATTTGCTGCGGGATTATTCGCTAGCGATTCGCTGGCTGAGGCCGTCTTTTCTCATCGATCGTGAGCGGACGTCCCGGCCCCCGGGGGATGGTTCGCCTTTTTTGGATTGATGAGCGATGCAGTTGCGGCTTTTCGATACGCTGACCAAGACCAAGCGGCCGTTCGTGCCGATCGATGCCGCGAACGTGCGGATGTATGTGTGCGGGCCGACGGTCTACGACTTCGCCCATATCGGCAATGCGCGGCCGGCGATCGTGTTCGACGTGCTGTTCCGCCTGTTGCAGCATGTCTATGGCGCCGAGCACGTCACCTACGTTCGCAACATCACCGACGTCGACGACAAGATCAACGCCCGCGCCGCGCGCGATTACCCCGGCCTGCCGCTGAACGAGGCGATCCGCAAGGTGACGGAGGAAACCGAGCGGCAGTTTCATGCCGACGTCGATGCGCTCGGCTGCCTGCGGCCGACAAAAGAGCCGCGCGCCACCGAGCACATTCCGGAGATGCGTGCGATCATCGACAAGCTGATCGCCGACGGTCACGCCTATGTCGAACAGGACCATGTGCTGTTCGCGGTGGCGAGCATGCCGGCCTACGGGCGGCTGGCGCGGCGCTCGCTCGACGAGATGCTGGCCGGCGCGCGCGTCGATGTCGCGCCCTACAAGCGCGACGCCATGGATTTTGTGCTGTGGAAGCCGTCGAAACCGGGCGAGCCGGCGTGGCCCTCGCCCGCGGGCATCGCCGTCGAGGGGCGGCCGGGCTGGCATCTCGAATGCTCGGCGATGGCGTGGAAGCATCTCGGCGAGGAATTCGACATCCACGGCGGCGGCATCGATCTTGTGTTTCCGCACCACGAGAACGAGATCGCGCAAAGCTGCTGCGCCTTCCATCGCGACCATATGGCGCGCACCTGGATGCACAACGGCTTTTTGCAGGTCGAAGGCGAGAAGATGTCGAAGTCGCTCGGCAATTTCGTCACGATCCGCGATCTGCTGGCGACGACGGCGTTCGGATCGAGCAAGTGGCACGGCTCCGTGCTGCGGCTGGCGATGCTGATGACGCATTACCGCCAGCCGATCGACTGGACCGTCGAGCGGCTGATCGAAGTGCGCAGATTTCTTCCCGACTGGATCGGTACCGCCGCCGGTGCGCCGCCGCATCCGGAGGTGCCGCGCGAGGTGATCGAGGCGCTGGCCGACGATCTCAATACGCCGGGCGTCGTCGTCGTGCTTCATGCGTTGAACCGCGAAGCCAAGGGCGGCGCGCGCGAGGCCGCCGGAAAGCTGCATGCGGGGTTGCGTCACCTCGGCGTGTGGAATGGCGAGAAGCCGGACGAGATCGGAAGCTATGGCGTCGATGTGACGAGCGCGCCGAGCGAGCAGGAGATCGAGCACTATATCGCCGCCCGCACGGCCGCGCGTGCGCAAAAGAACTGGGCGGAGTCCGATCGCATCCGCGACGAGTTGACGAAAATGGGCGTCGTGTTGAAAGACGGCAAGGACGACAGCGGCCAGCCCATCACCACCTGGGAGCTGGCACGATGACAAAACCTGACACGCCGTTTCCACGGCACCGCTATTATTACATCGCGCTGAAATGGGCGGTGATCGCGGCTGCGGTCGCGATTGCGCTCAAACTGTTCGGGGCGTGGTGATGGGCCGGGCGATGCCGACACCCGCCTTGCGGCCGATGCTGCCGGCCGACGGGCCGGTGCTCGCGGCGATCTTCGCCGAGAGCGTCGAGGAACTGACGCAGGACGACTACACGGAAGCGCAGCGCGCCGCGTGGGCCGCGCGCGCCGACGACGAAGCGGCGCTGGCGGCAAGACTGGCCGCGCAGCTGACGCTGGTCGCCACGCTCGACGGCAGCGCGGTCGGCTTCGCCTCGCTCAAGGACAACGCGGAGATCGACATGCTGTTCGTGCATCCGGTCGCGGCCGGGCAGGGCGTCGCCCGCACGCTGATCGACGCGCTGGAAAAGCTCGCGGGCGCCCGCGGCGCCACCACGCTGACGGTCGAGGCGAGCGACACCGCGCACGGATTCTTCCGGCAGCGCGGCTATGCCGATCAGCGCCGCAACAGCGTCATGGTCGGCGACGAGTGGCTCGCCAACACCACCATGACCAAAACGCTTGCGCCCCATTCCCCCGGCGCCGATGCGCCCCGTTCGGATCCGCCCTCATGAGCCGCGAGCGCATCTACCTGTTCGACACCACGCTGCGCGACGGCGCGCAGACCAACGGCGTCGATTTCACGCTGGCCGACAAGGAGCGGATAGCCGCGCTGCTCGACGACCTCGGCGTCGATTACGTCGAGGGTGGCTACCCCGGCGCCAACCCCACCGACACAAAACTGTTCGCGAACAAGCCGGCGCTGAAGCGCGCCGCCTTCACCGCCTTCGGCATGACGCGGCGGCCCGGCCGCTCGGCGTCGAACGATCCCGGTCTCGCCGCGATCCTCGAAGCCGACGCCGACGCCATCTGCTTCGTCGCAAAGTCGTCGGAATATCAGGTGCGCGTGGCGCTGGAGACCACCAACGAGGACAACCTCGCCTCGATCCGCGACAGCGTCGCCGCCGCGAAGGCCAAGGGCCGCGAGGTGATGGTCGACTGCGAGCACTTTTTCGACGGCTACAAGGCGAACCCCGCCTATACGCTTTCCTGCGCGAAAGCCGCCTATGACGCCGGCGCGCGCTGGGTGGTGCTGTGCGACACCAACGGCGGCACCATGCCGCACGAGGTGAGCCGCATCGTCAGCGAGGTGACGCGCGCCGTGCCGGGCGATCATCTCGGCATCCATGCACACAACGACACCGAGCAGGCGGTGGCCAATTCGCTGGCCGCGGTGCTGGCCGGCGTGCGGCAGATTCAGGGCACGCTGAACGGCCTCGGCGAGCGCTGCGGCAACGCCAACCTGTGCTCGCTGATCCCGACCCTGAAACTCAAGCCGGAGTTTTCCGAACGTTTCGAGATCGGCGTCACCGACGACGCACTCGGCAGCCTGGTGCAGGTATCGCGCACGCTCGACGACATGCTCAACCGCGCGCCGAACCGGCATGCGGCTTATGTCGGTGAAAGCGCCTTCGTCACCAAGACCGGCATTCATGCTTCGGCCTTGATGAAAGATCCGACCACCTATGAGCACATCGACCCGGCCCGCGTCGGCAATCGCCGCAAGGTGCTGGTGTCCGATCAGGCCGGCCGTTCCAATGTGCTGGCCGAACTCGATCGCATTGGCATCGCTTACGAGAAGGACAGCCCCAAGCTCACCCGCCTTGTCGATGAGATGAAGCGGCGCGAGGCGCTGGGCTATGCTTACGAATCCGCCGGCGCCTCGTTCGAACTGCTGGCGCGGCGCACGCTCGGCCATGTGCCGGAGTATTTTTCCGTGGTGCAGTTCGACGTCAACACCGAACAGCGCATCAACGCGCGCGGCGAGCGCGTCACGGTGGCGCTGGCCGTGGTCAAGGTCGAGGTCGGTGGTGCGACGCTGATTTCGGCGGCGGAAGGCAACGGCCCGGTCAACGCGCTCGACGTCGCGCTGCGCAAGGATCTCGGCGAGTACCAAAAGTACATCGAAGGCTTGCGGCTGATCGACTATCGCGTGCGCATCCTGAACGGCGGCACCGAGGCGGTGACGCGCGTGCTGATCGAGAGCGAGGACGAAACCGGCGAACGCTGGATCACGGTCGGCGTGTCCTCCAACATCATCGACGCCTCGTTCCAGGCGCTGATGGATTCGATCTTCCACAAGCTCGTGAAATCCGGCGCGCCGGGGTGAGGGCTTTCATTTTGTTCACCTGTCATGGCCGGGTTTATCCCGGCCATCCACGTCTTTCTTCGCTGAATTGCCGCAAAGACGTGGATGCCCGGCACAAGGCCGGGCATGACGGCGGGAATGGCGGTGGCGAGGCTGTTTGCAGTTGACGCTGGGGCGGCCATCATGTCGGATAGCGGGTGCTAACCGATAAGGACATGCCGCCATGGACCCTGCAAAGCTGCCGTTCGATGCCGAGACGATGTTGCAGGGCTTGCGGCCATGGGTCGAATGCGAAAGCCCAACCTGGAATGCCGCCGCCGTCAACCGCATGCTCGACATCGCGGCGCGCGATCTGGCTTTGGCCGGCGCCCGCATCGAACGCATCCCCGGCCGCATGGGGTTCGGCGATTGCGTCCGCGCTCGCTTTCCGCATCCGAAGAGCGACACGCCGGGCGTCCTGATCGCCGGCCATTTCGATACCGTGCATCCGCTCGGCACGCTGAACGATCTGCCGTGGCGGCGCGAGGGCAATTTGTGCTACGGCCCCGGCATCTTCGACATGAAGGGCGGCAACTATGCCGCGCTTGAGGCGATCCGCCAGTTGGCCCGCGCGGGCGTCGCGACGCCGTTGCCGATCACGTTTCTGCTGACGCCGGACGAGGAGGTCGGCACGCCGAGCGTGCGCGATATCGTCGAGGCGGAAGCCGCGCGCAACAAATATGTGCTGGTGGCGGAGCCGGCGCTCGGCAATGTCGGCGTGGTGACCGGCCGCTACGCCATCGCCCGCTTCAATCTTGAGGCGGTTGGCCGGCCGAGCCACGCCGGCGCCACGCTCAAGGCCGGCCGCTCGGCGATCCGCGAACTGGCGCGCCGCGTCATCGAGATCGATGCGATGTCCGACGACGATTGCACGTTCAGCGTCGGTGTGGTGCGCGGCGGCGAGTGGGTCAATTGCGTTGCCTCACGCGCCAGCGGCGAGGCGCTCAGCATGGCCAAGCGCCAGGCCGATCTCGACCGCGGCGTTGAGCGCATGCTGGCGCTGTCGGGGGCCACCGACGACGTGACCTTCACCGTGACCCGTGGCGTGACGCGGCCAGTGTGGGAGCCGAACGCCGCGACGCTTGCGCTCTACGAGAAGGCACGCGCGATCGGCAAGACGATCGGCCTCGACCTGACGCACGGCTCGGCCGGCGGCGGATCGGATGCCAACTTCACCGGCGCGATGGGCATTGCCACGCTCGATGGACTCGGCTTGCGCGGCAACGGCGCCCATACGCTCGGCGAGCACATCGAGGTGGACAGCCTGCCCGAGCGCGGCCGGCTGATCGCCGGCCTCATCGCCACGCTCGATTAGATGAAGGATTTCCTATGCCTGCTCTGCCGCTGATCGACAGTTTTGTCGACGACCTCGTCGCCATCCGCCGCGACCTGCACGCCCATCCCGAGATCGGCTTTGAAGAGAAGCGCACCTCCGGCATCGTCGCCGACAGGCTGGCGCAATGGGGCATCGAGGTGCATCGCGGCATCGGCGGCACCGGCGTCGTCGGCGTGCTGAAAGGCAAGGGCGATGGGCCGCGCCGCATCGGGCTGCGCGCCGACATGGACGCGCTGCCGATGGAGGAAGCGACCAACCTGCCGTGGCGCTCGACCGTGCCCAACCGCTTCCATGGCTGCGGCCACGACGGCCACACCACCATGCTGCTCGGCACCGCACGCTATCTGGCGCAGACCCGCAACTTCGATGGCACCGCGGTGTTCATCTTCCAGCCGGCCGAGGAAGGGCTCGGCGGCGCCCGCGCCATGATCGCCGACGGGCTGTTCGAAAAATTTCCGCTCGATGAGATCTATGGCCTGCACAACGCGCCGCATCTCGGCGCCAACCAGGTGGCGGTGGGGACCGGCGCGGCGATGGCCGGCGCCGATTTTTTCGACATCGCCATCACCGGCCGCGGCAGCCACGGCGCGATGCCGGAACAGTCGCGCGATGCGGTGGTGATCGCCATGACGCTGGGGCAGGCGTTGCAGACCATCGTCAGCCGCAACGTGGCGCCGAGCGATGCGGCGGTCGTGTCGATCACGCAAATTCACGCCGGCGCCGCCTACAACGTCATTCCGGGCGAGGCGAAACTCGCAGGCACCGTCCGGACTTTCTCCGATGCGGTGCGCACGCAGATCCGCGAGCGCATGCGTGCCATCGCCGCCGGCGTCGCGGCGGCGTTCGAGGTCGAGATCGCGGTGGACATCCGCGACATCTTCACGGTGCTGGAGAACCGCCCCGAGCAGGTGGCGGCGGTCGCCGCGGTGGCGCGCGAGGTGGTGGGCGCCGACAATGTCGATACCGCGGCCCCGCCGCACATGGCCAGCGAGGATTTCGCCGACATGCTGCGCGTGGTGCCGGGCGCCTATTTCTGGCTCGGGCACGCTGGCGACATGCCGCTGCACAATCCCGGTTTCATTCTCGATGAGGGTATTTTGCCGGTCGGCGCCAGCCTGTTCTCGCGCCTGATCGAGACGCGGCTGCCGCTTTAACCTGCGGCTGTGGCGTACTGCCCGGATGATTGTGTCCCGGACGCGGTGCAGCGTGTAACGCTGCACCGCAGAGCCGGGAGCGCTATTGCGGCGGTGTCCTTTTGTGGCGATCCCGGATCGGCGACGCAGCACTTTCGTGCTGCATCGCGTCCGGGATAAGGGCGCGGGATGTCGGTGACAGTCGGGCCGATCGGGCCCGACCTCATCATGCACGCGCCGCGTCGCGCTGGCGCGCCACAAAATCCTGCGTCGCCACCCCCATGCCCCACATCAGGCCGAGCAGCATGAAGTAGTGCCGCCAGTGGTCGGTGTCGATGATAAAACTCTCGCCGACGGTGCCGACGAAGGTGGCGAACACCGCGAGATAGGCGCGCTGCCACGGCGTGCGCACGAACAGGTAGCGGGCGCCGATGATCACGGTGGAGAAGATCAGCGCCGGGTAGCAGACGCCGGCGAGCCAGCCGCCCGACATGAAGGCGTTGAGGTAGGAGTTGTGCACATCTTCGGGAAAATATTTCGAGAATTGCAGCGGCCCGATGCCGAACGGCACGTCGAGCGCAAGCTGGGCGCCGAGCACGTGGCGGCCGAAGCGGCCGAAGCGGCCCTCGTCGTAGCTCTGGCCGAGGGTGGCGCGCTCGCGGAACAGGTCCTGCACCTGATCGAGCGACAACAAGACCGCGATCACCACGGCGAGCGCGGCAATGGCGATGGCCGTGGTGACGATAATACGCCGCCGGCCGGCGCGCGTCGGGTCGGTCAGCACCATCAGCGCCAGCATGATCGCCGAGGTCACGACCAGAAGGCCCCATGCCGCGCGCGAGAAGGCGAGCAACAGCCCAACGCAGAGAAACACGAACACGATAGCGTTGCGCAGCGCCTTGCGCAGCGGATCGGCGACCACCGATTGCAACGCCAAAAGCGCCGGCAGGATGACGAACGCGCCGTAGACGTTGGGATCCTTGAAGGTGCCGCTGAGCCGGCTGTACAGCGTGAAGCGGTCGCGGCCGGCGATGCCGAAATAGCCGATCAGCCCGAACGCGGTGGCGACCAGCGCGCTGAGGATCAGGCCGCGGCCGAGGGCGGCGAAGCGCTCCGCGGTGTCCTCCGACAGTGCCATCGCGAAGAACACCGCGGTCACCGCCATGTACCACGAGGTCATCACCCACATGAAGATGCGGTTCTGGGTCATCAGGTCGGTAGCCGAGATGCTGTAGCCGAGGTTGATGAGGATCAACAGCACGATCGGCGGCAGGAAGGCGGCGCGCAGGCTGAGGCCGGTGGCGAGGAACACGGCGATGGCCAACAGCGTTGCGAACTCGTAAGGGCTCGGCTCGATCAGCACGATGGCGGCGCTGGCGCCGACCAGCCACAACAATGCCCGATGCAGCGCCGCAAGGCGCGGCCTCGCCGTCGCGGCGGGCGCGTGCGGCGCGGCAGCGGGCAGGGCGGCGGTTACCGTGTAGGCCATGGCTCCACTCGGGCTCCACTCGTGGCGCGCGGCGCGGGCCGCGGCTCAGTAAGCATTCTCCGCCCTTAAAAGCGCGAACGGCGTTCTGAACAGGATGTAGACGTCGAACAACAGCGACCAGTTCTCGATGTAGTAGAGATCGAACTCGACGCGCTTCTGGATCTTTTCCTCGTTGTTGATCTCGCCGCGCCAGCCGTTGACCTGCGCCCAGCCGGTGATGCCGGGCTTGACGCGGTGGCGGGCGAAGTAGCCGTCGACGGTTTCCTCGAAGCGGCGGCTTTCGAGGCTGCCCTGCACGGCATGCGGGCGCGGCCCGACCAGCGACAGGTTGCCCTTGAACACCACGTTGAAGAGCTGCGGCAGTTCGTCGAGCGAGGTTTTGCGGATGAAGCGGCCGACGCGGGTGACGCGCGGGTCGTCCTTGGTCACCACCTTGGCGGCGAGCGGATCGGACTGATCATGGTAGAGCGAGCGGAACTTGTAGACCTCGATGCGCTCGTTGTTGAAGCCGAAGCGCTTCTGCTTGAACAGCACCGGCCCCGGGCTATCGAGCTTGACGGCGAGCGCCACCAGCGCCAGCACCGGCGACAGCACGATCAAGAGCGCGGCGCCGACGAGGCGGTCGAACAGCCACTTGGTGACCAGTCCCCAGTCGGTGATCGGCGCCTTGAACACGTCGAGCGTTGGCACGTCGCCGATGAAGGAATAGGCGCGCGGGCGGAAGCGCAGCTTGTTGGTGTGGGCCGACAGGCGGATGTCCACCGGCAGCACCCACAGTTTCTTCAGCATGTCGAGGATGCGCCCCTCCGCCGAGATCGGCAGCGCGAACAGCACCAGATCGACGCGGGTGCGGCGGGCGAACTCGGGCACGTCGTCCACCTTGCCGAGCTTCGGCTTGCCGGCGCAGGTCTCCTGCGCGCGGCTGTCGGCGCGGTCGTCGAACACGCCGAGGATGTTGATGTCGGAATCGTCCTGCGCCGCGAGCGCGGTGATCAGCCGCTCGCCGTTCTCGTCGGCGCCGATGATCACGGTGCGGCGGTCGATGCGGCCCTCGCGGGCCCAGCGCCGCACATAGCCGCGCAGCACCAGCCGCGCCGCCAGCAGCATCGCAAGACCGCAGACGAAATAGCCGCCGAGCCACACCCGCGACACGGCATCGCCGAGCTTGGTGAAGAACGAGGCGCCGATGAACAATAGGAACACGAAGGTCCATGCCGCGCCGAGCCGCGTCATCTGGTAAAGCTGCTTGCGGAAGACCTGGAGATCGTAGATGTCGGCGGCCTGAAAGGCGATCACCGCGGCAATGGCGATGCCGAAGATCACCCCGATGTAGCGTCCGTTGAAGCCGTCGATCGAGGCGACATAGGCGAGGTAGAGCGCGATGCCGAGAACGGCGATCAGCGAAAAGTCGATCGCGCGCACGACGCCGGTAATCACCACCGGCGAATAGGCCGGCCACACCTTGCGATTGGCGACGGCAAGCGCTGCCGGAGACAGCCTGCGGCGACGTTCCACGCGCGGCACGCCATTGCTGGCGGAGCCCTGGTTCATCGGGCGGGCATCGATCGGGTCCATGTCATCGTCCATTTGCCGGAAGGCGGGCGGGCCCGCTGCCGGTTGCTTAGGGTCCGCGCCGGCGTGCCGGGCGGGCTCGTCGCTTATCGTTGTCGCGCGTTGCGCTGTCCCGACGACGGTTCGTCGGCAAAGCGTTTCGCATCGTTCGAATAGCCGAGAATACGGAACATTTCGTTATCGGCACCGGCAACTTCAAGGTTGCCGCGCCAGGCGGCGCTTGACCGATGGTGGCGTGAGGTCGCCACGGTTAACGCGCGGCAAATGCCGCGCGATAGCCGGCCAGAATGCCATCGACCATGGCGTCCCGAGAGAAGGCGCGGTGGACGTCCTCGCGCAGCGCTGCCGCGCGGCGCTCCGTTGCCGCCGGGTCGTCGAGCGCCGCGGCGATGGCCGCCGCCATGGCGGCGGGGTCGTTGCCGGCGAACAGCGCCTCGGCGTGGGTTCCAAAAATCTCCGGGATGCCGCCGACGCGCGCGGCGATCATCGGCCGGCCGGCGGCGGCGGCCTCGATCACGACGTAAGGCATGGAATCGCCGCGCGAGGGCACCACCAGGAGCCGCCCTTGCGCAAAACCGACTCGCGGCGGCACATGGCCGATGAAGCGCACGCCCTCGCCGACGCCGAGCCGGGCGATCAGGACTTTAAGCGCTTCGGTTTCCTCGCCGTCGCCGGCCAGCGTCAGCGTCACCGGCCGGCCGCTCGTGCGCAGCCGCGCCAGCGCCTCGATCAAGAGATCGGTGCCCTTGATGGCGCGGAACTCGCCGACATAGACCAGATCGGTGGCATCCGGCGCGGTCTCGACCGGCGTGAACTCGCTCTCCGCCACGCCGTTGAACACGCGCTTCACCAGTCCGCGCGGCTCACCGACCACGCGCAGATAGGTGTCGCGGGCAAAGCCGCTCTCGAACAGGAACAGGTCGGTGCGGTTCATCAGCGCGCGTTCCATGCGCGAGAACACCATGCCTTTCAGCGTATCGGGAGCGTAGTGCAGCGAGCCGCCGTGCGGCGTGTAGACCTTGATGGCGCCGACGCGCGCCTTGATGAGGCGGACGAAGGCGCCTGCCTGCGCCCCGTGGCCGTGCAGCACATCGGGCGCGAGACGGCCGACGAGACGCCGGAACTTGAGCCATGCCGCGGCATCGCGCGGGTCGGGCTCGCGGCGGATCGCAAGACGGTGGACGCCGAGCTTGAGCCGAGGCGCGATCGCCGCCAGCGCCTCTGCCGCCCGCTCGCCGCCGGTCAGGCTGTCGGTGAGGATGCCGACGGCATGGCCGCGCGCGATCTGGCCCTCGGCAAGATCGAGGATGTGGCGGAAAATGCCGCCGACCGGCGCTCGCACCGCGTGCAAGATGGCGAGGGGCTTTTCGGGGGCGGGGGTCATTGGCGGTCCGGCGAGGTGGATGGTGAGCGGAGCGGCCCAGTCAGGTAGGCTGAGTTCGGGTTGGTTCGATATTTAAGCCCGGCTCGGAAGAGTTCCGCTTTTCCGTCATGGCCGGGCTTGTCCCGGCCATCCACGTCTTTTCTGCTGAAAGGCTACTAGGGCGTGGATGCCCGCTAACCAAGTGCGGGCATGACGAGCAAATTGCAAACGATCCGCTCCAGCTCGATATCATCTTGTTCCAGTTGGACCCGGCGGTGTTAACAAAGTGTCGTCGCAGGCGGTTAACCGCGCCGAAACCATAATTTGCTGTAAGGGGAAGGTGGACCCGCCGGAAGGCGGCGGTCGGGAGTAAGGCATGCGTACCTCGTTGCGGGACTACTGGTCACAGATCGCGCCGCTCCGCGCCGCCGCCGCGCCCCGTGTCCCGCATGGCGACGCCGTGCCGCCGCCGGGCGACCTCGACCTGCGCCATATCGGCACCGCGCTGTGGCGCAAGCGGGCGTGGATCGTGGTGCCGACGCTGTTGACGCTGGTCGTCTCGTTCGTCGCCGTCAACATGATGACGCCAAAATACCGCTCCGAGGCGCGCATCCTGCTCGACGGCCGCGAGAACGTATTTTTGCAGCCGACCGGCGGGCGCGGCGAGGATCGCATCGCCTCCGATCCCGAGGCAGTGCCGAGCCAGGTGCAGCTTCTGTTGTCGCGCGAACTCGCGCGCGAGGTGATCGCCAAGAACAAGCTGGCCACGCTTCCCGAATTCGATCCCGTGCTCAAGGGCGTGTCGCCGCTCAAGAGCCTGCTGGCGCTGATCGGGGTCGTGCGCGATCCGCTCAAGATGACGCCGGACGAGCGCGTCATGGAATCGTATTTTGCGCGGCTCACCGCCTATGCCGTGGACAAGTCGCGCGTCATGGTCGTGGAGTTCACTTCCAGCGATCCAGAGCTTGCCGCGCGTGTCGCCAACTCCGTCGTCGAGGGCTACCTCGTGTTGCAGCAGGCGGCGCGGCAGGATCAGGCCAAGGCGGCGAGTCAGTGGCTCGCGGGCGAGATCGACAAGCTGCGCGACAAGGTGGCGGCGGCGGAGCGGCGCGCCGAGGACTTCCGTTCCAAATCGAGCCTGTTCGTCGGCACCAACAACACCTCGCTGTCGAACCAGCAGTTGAGCGAACTGACCACGCAGCTCAACGCCGCGCGCGCGCAAAAGTCCGATGCCGAGACCAAGGCAAGGCTGATTCGCGAGATGGTCCAGCGTGGCCAGCCGATCGAGTCCTCCGAGATCCTCAATTCCGAACTGATCCGCCGGCTGTCGGAGCAGCGCGTCACGCTGCGTGCGCAGCTTGCCGAGCAATCGACCACGCTGCTCGGCAATCATCCGCGCATCAAGGAATTGCGGGCGCAACTCGCCGATCTCGATCGTCAGTTGCGCGACGAGGCGCTGAAAATTTCGCGCTCGCTGGAGAACGATGCGCGCATCGCCGGCGCGCGGGTCGATGCGCTGACCGCGAATCTCGACCAGTTCAAGCGGCAGGCCGCATCGACCAACACCGAGGACGTGCAGTTGCGCGCGCTGGAGCGCGAGGCGCGCGCCGAGCGCGAATTGCTGGAATCCTATCTCGCCAAGTACCGCGAGGCGACGACGCGCGAGAACATGGAAGCGGCGCCGGTGGAGAGCCGGATCATTTCGCGCGCGGTCGTCACCAATACGCCGGCCTCGCCGAAAAAGCTGCCGGTGGTGCTGATCTCGACGCTGGCGATGCTGATGCTGACCTCCGGCATCGTCGTCACCTCCGAACTGTTGCGGCTGACCGCACCTGGCCGCGCGGGCATGCCTGACGCGAAGCGGGCCGAGCCGGTGCTGCCGCGACCGCAGGCGGCGATGGATGCCGCGGCGGTTCAGCCTCCTCAGCCGGCGGCGTCGGCCGGGCCGGCATTAAGCGAACTCGAACAGGTCGCGGCGGAGTTGCGCGGCGCCGGCGAGGACGGCCGCAAGGTGACGATGCTCGGTGGCGGCAATGTCGCGGCCGTGACGGAAGCGGCGCTGGCGCTGGCGCGCCTGCTGGCGCAGGACGCAAAGACCGTGCTGGTCGATCTGTCGGGCGCGGCGGAGCTGGCGGAGGCGTCGCAGGAGCCGGCGGCGCCGGGGCTTGCCGACCTGATGCGGGGCGAGGCCTCGTTCGGCGAGATCGTCACCCGCGACCGCGCCTCGCGGCTGCATCTGGTCAATGCCGGCAGCGGCGCGCGCACCGACCGCGCGGCGCTGGCCTCGCCGCGGCTGACGCTGGCGCTCGATGCGCTGCTGCGCGTCTACGATCACGTCGTGCTCGATGCCGGCGGCGCCACCGATCTGCCGGCGGCGCTGTTGGCGACGCGGGCGCGTGCGGTGGTGGTGCCGGCGCCGGCGATGGATGGCGCGGCGCGGCGCGAGATGTGCGAGCAACTGCTGGCGATCGGTTTTGCCGCGGTGACCATGCTTGACGGTGAGGGCGATGGCGTGGCGCCCGGCGATGCACGGGCCCCGGCGGCGGCGTAAGCCTCAGTCGCGACCCTGCCGTTCGGCCTGTGTCCTGGCGCCCTGGCGCAGCAGCCCGCGGGCGCGCCCGGCCAGCGCCATCAGCGCCGGATTCTGCTTGATGGCGCGCTTGGCGCGGGCGATCTGCGACAGCACCGCCGCGGCCATGCAGCCGCGCGGCGACAGCCCGGCGAAGCCGTCGAACAGCGCCTCCTCCTCCTTGCAGAAGGCGTACTTGTAGCCGTCGTCACCGACACCGAGGTCGAAGCCGGTGTACCCCTGTCCGGCGTAGTGGTCGATCATGTTGCGGGTCAGCACCATGCCCGGGCTGTAGCGAGCGTTCTCCGACATGGTGTAAGTGCCGAACATGGTCGAGAAACGCTGGCCGTCGGCCATGCCGGCAAAGATCGCCAGAACCTCGGCGTCGCATTCCAGCGCGTGCAGCGCGACGGCGCGGCCGCCGGAGGGCAGCCGGGCGTGGCAGGCGGCGCGGACGAAGCCCTGCACCGCGGGATCGGCGAAGATGTTGGGCAGGCCCTGCGCCGCCATGCGCTGCGGCTTGATCAGGAAGAAAGCATCGAGGATGCGTGCGATGTCGGCGTCGCTGTCGGCGGCGAGATGACGGTAGCCGGGCAGCGCTTGCAGCTTGCGCTCCTTCTTGTTGCGCAGGAAGCGGCGCAGCGAATTCTTGATGTAGTCGGTCGGCACGGCGCCGGGCGCGATGGTGAGCAGCGGGCAGGCGTTGACCGAGGGTTGCGTCGGCAGCGCCAGCAGCGGGTTGGTCAGGCCATTCCACCGTGCCGGCTGGCGTTCGAGCACGACGAGATCGATGTGCGCCGGCGACGCGCGCAGGCCCGCGAGCAGCGTGTCGCAGTCGGCCCTGATCATCGCCGCGGCGAAATCGGCGGTCATCACCGGCGCGTTGAACGTCGTGTGCTTGCCGCCCATGAAGCGGGCGCACTGAACGCCGTGCTCGCGCCGGACCGCGAGCGGCAGCAGCAGGAGGGGGCGCCGCGCGGCGTCGCGCGCAACGGCGATGCACGGCCGAAACCCTTCGGCCTCGCCGATCTGCCGTTGCCAGGAATTGAGGAAATCGAAGCGCTGGAATGGCGTCGCCCAGTGCGGGCCGGCCTCGAGCTGGCGCCAGATCGGCTCGGCATCCGCCATGACGTCGAACACCTCGACCTCGGCAATGCGCGCCATCGCGCGCACCCCTGCCGATGCCGGTTCGCCGTCGGATATTGCCACCATTGTCATCGTCTGCCTTGCCGGACCGTTGGTCACGTCGTCGAAACCGCCGTTCTGCGGTTCCCCCCGAGGGGAATCCCGAGCGGTTCCGAGGCGCCTTGTCGGGCCCCTTGTTGGTATTATTGTGACGTTCCGGGTTATCCCCGGACGGGGGGCGACCCTTGCAGGAAAGTTCCAACGAAACCTAAAAGCGGATCGATAAATCGGGGGCTTTCCACCGGCCCGCGGCCGCCGCGGTCACCGGTCCGGGCGCGACATCCACGTGACGATCGGCATCGCCGGCAGCACCCAGCCGACCCCCACGACGACGTAATAGGCCGCCTGCACCAGCTTCGAGCCGGCCACCAGCGGGGCTTGCGCCAGCGCCATCGCAACCAGCGACCACACCACCACAAGGACGATAAGCGCGATGGTTCCGACGAATTTGCGGGTGCGGATCGGCATGGGGCTCGAATGGTGAGGGAGGACGGAGCGGGCGGCTTGCACGCGGCGCCGGCGCGACTATAAGGACGGCGCCGATCCGATCAAGGTCGAAACGCGATGTCCGATATGTCCGGTGCCGCCACAAAGGGACCGCGCCTCGCTGCCATGCGGGCGTGGCTGATCGCGGTCGCGGTGCTGATCGCGGCGATGGTGGTGGTCGGCGGGGCGACGCGGCTCACCGAATCGGGGCTGTCGATCGTTGAGTGGAAGCCGGTCACCGGCGCGCTGCCGCCGCTCTCCGACACAGCCTGGCACGAGGCGTTCGAAGCCTACAAGACCATCCCCCAGTACCGCGAGATGAACGCGGGCATGACGCTCGACGAGTTCAAGACCATCTTCTGGTGGGAGTGGGCGCACCGCCTGCTCGGGCGCGTCATCGGCCTCGTTTATCTGGTGCCGTTCCTGTTCTTCCTGTGGCGCGGCTGGCTCGATGCCGCGCTCAAGCGCCGGCTGTGGGCGATCTTCGCCCTCGGCGCGCTGCAGGGCGCAGTCGGCTGGTGGATGGTGGTGTCGGGCCTGACCCATCGCATCGAGGTCTCGCAGTATCGCCTCGCCGCGCATCTGATGCTGGCGCTGATCATTTTCGCGGCCATCGTCTGGACCGTGCGCCGGCTGACGCCGCGGCCGGCGGCGCCGACACCGGCGCTGCCCGCCGAGCGGCGGCTGCGGGCGACGGCACTGGCGCTGACGGTGCTCACCTTCCTGCAGATCTATCTCGGCGCGCTGGTCGCCGGCCTGCGCGCCGGCAAGGCCTACAACACCTGGCCGACCATCGACGGCGCGCTGATCCCGGCCGCCGACCGGCTGTTCTTCGAGACGCCGTGGTGGCGCAATTTCTTCGACAACGTGCTGACGGTGCAGTTCAGCCACCGCATGGTCGCCTATCTGCTATGGGCGGTGGCGCTGTGGCACCTGATCGACGTGCTGGCCGCGCGCGCAACGGCGTCGCTCGGGCGCGGCGCGGCGGCGCTGTTCGCCGCGCTGACCGCGCAGGCGGCGCTCGGCATCTGGACGCTGCTGGAGCTGGTGCCGCTCGGCCCCGCGCTGCTGCACCAGGGTGGCGCGATCGTCGTGCTGACCATCGCGCTGGTGCATCTCGATGCGGCCGGGCAGGGCCGCGCGGCGTCTGCCGTGCGCGTCCCGGCGACGGCGTGAATGGAGCAATTCTAAACTCAAGAAAAGCCCGCCAATCGCCTGCTGGCGGCGGTTCGGTCGTGCGGCCACGCGTGGCTGCTTTGACATCGGCCGGTCGGACGCTAAAAACCGGCATTGTCGATGACCGGCGGGTTTTTCATGTCCAGTGCATTCATCCAGGCGGCCGTTATCCTGCTGCGCGAGGGGCTCGAGGCGCTTCTCGTTCTTGCGGCGCTCGCGGCCTATCTCACCAAGGTCGGCGGTGGCCACCGTATCCGCGCGCTGTATCTCGGCGCGCTCGCCGCGGTGGCGCTGAGCCTTGTCGCTGCCTGGGTGTTCGCGACCTTCTACGGCGGCCAGCATAACGACCTGATGGAAGGCGTCGTCATTCTGTTTGCCGCGGCCTTGATGCTCTATGTCAGCGGCTGGCTGATGGTGAAGCAGGACCCGCACGGCTGGAAAGAGTTTTTGGCCGAGAAGGCGGATGCGGCGCTGGCCAAGAACACCGACTGGGCGGTGGCGGCGCTGGCATTCTTCGCCGTCTTCCGCGAGGGCGCGGAGACGGTGCTGTTCATTCAGGCGCTGGCGTCCACTGAAGGCGGCTGGAGTTTTGGGCTGTTCGCCGGGCTGGTGGTGGCGGCGTGCGGGCTCGCGGTACTGTTCTACTTCATTAACGTGGTGGCGCAGCGCATTCCGCTGCGGCCGCTGTTCATCGTCACATCGGCCTTCCTGTTCTTCATGGCCATCGTGTTCATCGGCGACGGACTGACCGAATTCCAGGAGCAGAACTACATCCCCTTCACCGAGGTCGCGGGGGGCGAATGGCTGTCGGCGATCGGGCTCAACCCAACGGTCGAGGCGCTGTCGATCCAGCTTCTGGTGATCCTGGCGGCGCTGGCGACGTTCGCCACCGTTCAGCGCAACAACCGGCTCGCCCGCGAGCACAGGGCGGCGCAGCAGAGGTGAGCGCTGCGCGATCCGTCCGTCATGGCCGGACTTTTTCCGGCCATCCAAGTCTTTTTCCGGCCATCCAAGTCTTTTCTTTCCTCGGGAAGCGCCACGCCCGCCGGCTTGACCCGTTCAGGCACGCAGCGCCTGATCGAGGTCGGCGATCAGGTCGTCCTTGTCCTCGATGCCGATCGACAGCCGCACCACCTCCGGCCCGGCGCCGGCCTTGGTCTTCTGCTCGTCGTCGAGCTGGCTGTGCGTGGTCGAGGCCGGGTGAATGATCAGCGAACGGGTGTCGCCGATGTTGGCGAGGTGCGAGAACAGCTTGACGTTGGAAACCAGCTTGACGCCGGCGTCGTAGCCGCCGCGAACGCCGAAGGTGAACACCGCGCCGGCTCCCTTCGGCGTATACTTGCGCGCGAGCGCATAATACTTGTTGCTCGGCAGCCCGGCATAGTTGACCCACGCCACCGCGGGGTGGCTCTCCAGCCACTCGGCGACCGCCTTGGAGTTGTCGGAGTGTTTTTGCATCCGCAAGCCCAGCGTCTCGATACCGGTGAGGATCTGGAAGGCGTTGAACGGCGAGATCGCCGGCCCCAAATCGCGCAGGCCGAGCACGCGCGAGGCGATGGCGAAGGCGAAGTTGCCGAACGTCTCGTGCAGCTTGATGCCGTGATACTCGGGGCGCGGCGCGCTCAGCATCGGATACCTGTCGGTCTTCGACCAGTCGAAGGTGCCGGCATCGACGATGATGCCGCCGATCGAGTTGCCATGGCCGCCGAGAAACTTGGTCAGCGAGTGCAGCACGATGTCGGCGCCGTGGTCGATCGGGCGCAGCAGGTAGGGCGAGGCCAGCGTGTTGTCGACGATCAGCGGCACGCCCGCCTCGCGCGCCACCGCGGCGATGGCCTCGATGTCGGTGATCGAGCCGCCCGGATTGGCGATCGATTCGATGAAGATCGCTTTCGTCTTGGGGGTGATTGCCTTCCTGAACGTGGAGATGTCATCGGGGTCGGCCCACACCACGTTCCAGCCGAAATTCTTGTAGGCATGCGAGAACTGGTTGATCGAGCCACCGTAGAGCTTGCGGGCGGCGACGAACTCGTCGCCCGGCGTCAGCAGGTTGTGGAAGGCGATGACCTGCGCGGCGTGACCGGACGCCACCGCGAGCGCCGCCGTGCCGCCTTCGAGCGCGGCGACGCGCTCCTCCAGCACCGCCTGGGTCGGATTGCCGATGCGGGTGTAGATGTTGCCGAAGGTCTGGAGCCCGAACAGCGCAGCGGCATGGTCGGCATCGTTGAAGACGAACGACGTCGTTTGATAGATCGGCGTCGCGCGCGCGCCGGTGGTCGGATCGGGTTGGGCGCCGGCGTGAACCGCGAGCGTGGCAAAACCCGGTGTGCGTTCGGTCATGGAAAATCCTCGAGGCTGTCGGTCAGGACCAGGGACGGTACTGAATGGGAAGGCGGCGGCCATGCTGCCAGTGCGCGGCGGGAAACGTCAAGCAGCGCAGCGCTATGACGGGCACGAACGGTATTTGTTTCGTTACCGGTCGCGCCGGTGGAATTTTTATGTCGCCGATGCGGACGGCGTGGCTGGTCAGTGCTCGTGCGTGCGTGCGGCGCGGTCGGCGGCCGGCGTTTCCGCGCCGCCGACGCTCTGGCGCGACAGCGACAGCCGCATGCCGTGGGTCGGCATCGGCGGGCGCTTGGACGACAGCGTGCGCGAGTTGACGCCCATCCACGAGATTTCCGACGACAGCCGGCCGTATTCGATCTTCGGGCAGCGGTTCATCACCACCTTGAGACCAGCGGCCTCGGCGCGGGCGCCCGCTTCGTCGTGACGCACCCCGAGCTGCATCCAGATCACCTTGGGCTGCGGCGTCAGCGCCAGCGCTTCCTCGACCAGCGCCGGCGCGTACTGCGCGCTGCGAAAAATCTCGACCATGTCGACCGGGCGGCCGATCTCGCTCAGGGAGGCGACGAACGGCTTGCCGAGCAGGCTTTTGCCGACCTGGCCGGGATTGACCGGGATCATGTCGTAGCCGCGTTCGGCGAGATACTTGAAGGCAAAATAGCTCGGCCGCACGTTGAGCGGCGAGGCGCCGACCATGGCGATGGTTTTGACAGTGGTGAGGATGCTGCGGATGTAGGCGTCGGAATAGTGGTCGTGATCCATGTGCGGATGTCCGTGCGGGAGGCCGCGGCGGTCAGCGGTCGTCCCAGGTCGGCGTGCGCTTTTCGATGAAGGCGGAGATGCCTTCGGCGGCGTCGCGCGCCATCATGTTCTCGGTCATGACCTCTGCCGCATATCGATAGGCGTCCGCAAGCGACATTTCGGCCTGGCGGTAAAACGCCTCCTTGCCGATCCTGACAGTGTGGGCCGATTTGCGCGCCACCTTGGCGGCCAGTTCGACCGCGATCTCGCGCTCGGTGCCGGGCGCGGCGACGAGGTTGACGAGGCCCATGGCGCGCGCCGTCTCGGCCGTCACGGGTTCGCCGGTCAAGAGCATGTGCATGGCATGCTTGCGCGGCACGTTGCGCGTCAGCGCCACCATCGGTGTCGAGCAGAACAGGCCGATATCGACGCCGGGGGTGGCGAACGTCGCGCGCTCGGAGGCGACCGCGAGGTCGCAGCTTGCCACGAGCTGGCAGCCGGCGGCGGTGGCGATGCCCTGCACGGCGGCGACGACAGGTTTGGGCAGCCGCACGATGGCCTGCATCGCGGCGGAGCAGGCATTCATCAGATGAGCGAAATAGGCGCGTCCGCCATCGGCGTCGCTGCGCCGCGCCGTCAGTTCCTTGAGGTCGTGGCCGGAGGAGAACGCAGGGCCGTTGGCGGCGATCACCACGGCGCGCACCGAGGCGTCGTCGCGGATCGCATCGAGCGCCGCATGCAATTCGGCGATCAGCGCCTCCGACAGGCAGTTGCGCGCCGCCGGGCGATTGAGCACCAGCAGCGCGACCGGGCCCGCGCGCTCGCGCAGCAGAATGGGCTCGTCTTTGTGCTGTTCTTGCGGCCCGCGCTGTGCCAAGGGAACGGCGGAGGAAGCGGTTAAGGGAGTGGTCATCGCAAAAATCTGTCGAAAGATGGAGCGGACCCTTTCACTCTACACGATAAGCGCAGGGGCGTGAGGAAAAACCAATGGCGGATGCGAGGATGACGGTTGCCGAGCTGGAGGCGTTCCTGCATCGGGAATTTCCGCAGGCGTTCTCGGGCGGCGACATCGTCATCGAAAGCGCGGACGGCGCCAGCGCGCTGCTGCGCCAGCACTACAGCGAGCGCATGCTCAGGCCCGGCGGCACCGTATCGGGGCCGACGCTGATGGCGCTCGCCGACTTCGCCATGTATGTGGTGCTGTTGTCGGCGATCGGCCCGGTCGGCCTTGCGGTCACCACCAACCTCAACATCAACTTTTTGCGCAAGGGACAGCCCGGCCGCGACATCGTCGCGGTGGCGCGGCTTCTGAAGCTTGGCAAGCGCCTTGCGGTCGGCGAGGTGCAGCTTCTGTCGGGTACCTCGCCCGACCCGATCGCCCATGTCACCGCGACATATTCCATCCCGCAGACGGGTTAGGCGAGGGTATTAAAATACCTTAATTATAAATAACTGATTCCATTATCATATTTATCGCTCGCCACGATTGACGCCACTCCCGCTTTTGACTAGAACCGCGACCGACCCGGCGCCTCGCGCCGGCTGATCCCTTTTCACGGAACCGTTCCATGACCACGTTTTCGGCCAAGCCAGCCGAAGTCACGAAGAAGTGGGTGCTGATCGACGCCAAGGGTCTGGTCGTCGGTCGCCTTGCGACCCTCGTGGCGATGCGGCTGCGCGGCAAGCATCTGCCGACCTACACCCCGCACGTCGATTGCGGCGACAACGTCATCATCATCAACGCCGCCGAGGTGGTGCTGACCGGCCGCAAGCGCGAGAACAAGGTGTATTACCACCACACCGGTTTTCCCGGCGGCATCAAGGAGCGCACCGCCAAGTCGATCCTCGAGGGGCGCTTTCCCGAGCGTGTCGTCGAGAAGGCGGTGGAGCGCATGATTCCGCGCGGGCCGCTCGGCCGCAAGCAGATGGGCAATCTGCGCGTCTATGCCGGGCCCGAGCATCCGCACGAGGCGCAGCAGCCCGAAGTGCTCGACGTCGCCGCGATGAACCGCAAGAACATGAGGGCCGCATAACATGGCCGAGACCATGCAATCGCTCGACCAACTCGCGACGCTGAAGCCGCAGGCGGCCGACGCCCCGAAGTACGTCAAGAAGGTGGACAAGCAGGGCCGGGCCTACGCCACCGGCAAGCGCAAGGACGCCGTGGCCCGCGTGTGGATCAAGCCGGGCTCCGGCAAGATCGTCGTCAACACCCGCGAGTTCGAAAATTACTTCGCGCGCCCGGTGCTGCGCATGCTGATCCAGCAGCCGCTCGTCGCGGCGGCGCGCAAGGACCAGTACGACGTGATGTGCACGGTCGCCGGCGGCGGCCTCTCGGGGCAGGCCGGCGCGGTGCGTCACGGCATCTCCAAGGCGCTGACCAATTTCGAGCCGGAGCTGCGCAGCGTGCTCAAGAAGGGTGGCTTCCTCACCCGCGACTCCCGCGTCGTCGAGCGCAAGAAGTACGGCAAGGCCAAGGCCCGCCGCAGCTTCCAGTTCTCCAAGCGCTAAACGGCTTTGCCGCGCCCGGCGCGGCGATGGTTTTTCGAAAGGGGCGCCCTCGGGCGCCCCTTTTTATTGTGACGGGCGGCTTATTGTGACGGGCGGCCGGTCCCGGCAGATTGTCGCGATTTTTATTGAAAATTGCACCTACGCAACCAACGGTTTCAGAACGGACCTGGATTAAGAGAATACCTCGCCAAGGTCGTGCGGAGGCTCGCACCCGGCCGGGCGGAGGCAGGGGGCTGATACCCATAACGATGTCACTCGATCTCGTGACACTCCATCTGATCGCGGCCCTGATCGGCGTGCTGCTCGGCACCCTGCTGATCGTGTTCGGCCGCGAGCAGAAGATTCCTGCGTTGTCATGGTGGGGGACCGCCTATCTGCTGGCGGCGGCCGCCGCCGTCGGCACCTGGACGCTTGCCGATCCGCTGCTGCCTGCGCCTGCCGCTTGTGCCGTCAGCGCAATCGGCTTTGCCGCCTGTGGCCTGGTGTGGGGCGCCGCGCGCATCTTCCATGGCAGGCGTCCGCATTGGCCGGGCATGCTGGCGGGCGCGCTGTCGTGGTGCGTGCTGGCTCCGGTGTTGCCGCCCGGCCTGCGGCTCATGCTCGGGGTCGGGGTGATTGCGAGCTATGCGACGCTGACCGCCTGGGAGTTGGGTCGCGAGCGCCGCCGGACGTTGCGCCGTCATGGCTGGCCGGCGGCGATCGTCCCGCTGCTGCACGGGTTTGTGCTGATGCTGCCGGTGGTAGTCGGCGATGTCGTCGATCGCGGCGGAGCCAACACTATCTGGGGTGCGCTGTTCACCATCGAACTGGTGCTCTACGCGATCGGCGCGGTGTTCGTGGTGGTGATGCTGGTGTCGGAGCGCACCGTGCGCGCCCACAAGACGGCGGCCGAGACCGATCCGCTGACCGGGCTGCTCAATCGCCGCGGTTTTGCCGGGGCGGCGGTACGGCTTGCCGCGCAGGAAGCCAAGGGCGGCGATGCCGTGAGCCTGCTCGCCTTCGACCTCGATCACTTCAAGAGCATCAACGACCGCTTCGGCCATCCGGCGGGCGACGAGATTTTGCGGCTGTTCGCCGAGGTGCTGGCGCAGACGCTGCGCGCCACCGACATCATCGGCCGCGTCGGCGGCGAGGAGTTTTGCGCGCTGCTGCCATGCCGGCTCGATGAAGCCAAGATCGCCGCCGAGCGCATGCGCCAGGCATTCGAGAGCTGCGGCGTGGCGATCGACGGCGAACCGCTCGTCACCACGGTCAGCGTCGGCGTGGCGGGCGGGCGCGCCTCGGTCCCACTCGAGGTGCTGATCGCAGCGGCGGATGCTGCGCTCTATCGCGCCAAGCGGGCCGGGCGCAACTGCATCGAGGTCGCGCCCGAGGTGCCGGACTTCATCGGCGACCGCCGCGCCGCTGCTGCGACCGGGCTGTGCCATCGGGTGGAGATTTTGCACCGCCCGGCGCCGCAAGGTGTCGCCGACACCGTGTGAGGCGGGCGGCGGCGGGCAACCGCTTGTTTACCATATCGACGGTAAGCTCGCGGCATGGATACGTTTCATGCCGGTGCTCATGACAACCGTGCCGCGCTGCTGGCGCTGGAGAGCGCCGCCGCGGCGACACGCGCGGGCTTTGCCTGCTGTTTTTCAAGCGCGGCCGAATACGAGCAGGCGCTGATCACGGCGCGCCGTGCCGAAGGCCGCTATCGCAAGACAGGCGCCTTGCCGCGGCTGCTGCTCGCCTGCGGCGCGGCGCTGGTCGTGCTCGCCGGCCTGTGGTCGCTCGTCACGCGCTAGAGCGATCTCCACCTCCCTCGAAAACGCTGTATAGTCGCGGCCCACATTGAATCCCGCCTGCACACTCAGAGGACGCGGCCGCCGATGATTACCGAAATCGCCCAGATCGAGATCAAGCCCGGCCATGAGGCCGACTTCGAGGCCGCCGTCGGCAAGGCCAAGGCGGTGTTCGGCGGGACCAAGGGCTTTCACGGGTTTGAACTGCATCGCTCGATCGAGAAGCCGCAGCGCTATCGCCTGATGGTGAAGTGGGCGACGCTGGAAAACCACACCGTGGATTTTCGCGGATCGGCCGCGTTCACCGAATGGCGGGCGCTGGTCGGGCCGTTCTTTGCCGCGCCGCCCGAGGTCGAGCACACCGAGACAGTGACGGCGACCTAGAATTTAGGCCGCCGCTTCCTCTTCCTCGCCGTAAAGGTGGGTGAGGCAGACCTTGCCGACGGCGATCAGCGGCAGCGCCAGCGCGATCCCCCACAGCCCGAACAGCACCCCGAGGAAAATCTGCGAGGCGAACAGCGTCGCCGGCGGAATGTCGATGGCGTGGCGCTGGATCAGCGGCGTCAGCACGTTGCCTTCGAGGAACTGGATCAGCAGGTAGAGACCGAAGGCGCTCAGCACGGCGGTCAGCCCCGAGCCGAGGCTGGCGAGAATGATGATCGCGCCGGCGATCACCGCGCCGACCGTCGGGATGAACGACAACAGCCCGGCCTGGAAGCCGAGCACCAGCGCCCCCGGTATGCCGATCAGGCTGAGGCCGAGCCAGGTGACGACGAAGATCGCGGTCATGGTCAGCAACTGGCCGAGAATCCAGCGCCGCAGCGTCTCGCCGACGTCGTAATAGACCTCGGCCGCTTTTGAGCGGTGTCGACGCGGAAAGAAGCTCAACAGCCCGCGTGTGTAGACCTGCGGCTGGGCGGCGAGCAATAGCCCGATGAAAATGATGATGAAGATGTTGGTCAGTGCGCCAAAAATCTCGACGAGGATCCTCACGGTGTGAGTGACGATGGTGCCGGTGCCCGATGCGATCGCGCCGGCGCTGGGCAGCGAGCCGGGACTGGTGCGCTTCGGCTGCACGCCGGGCGTGGCGGGGTCGCTGTCCGTGGTGCGGTCGGTCAGCGCGCCGAGATTGAACAGGTCGGTGTCGATGCCGCGCTTGTCGAGATACTCCTTCACGTTGACGATCTGGGTCTTGAGCGTGTCGCTCAGCGCGCGCGCCTGCTGCGCGATGGTGGCGCCGCCGAGCCCGATCACGCCGGTGAACAGCGCGGTGAGGAACACGCACACCAGCGTCAGCCGCAGCGTGTGGCCGCCGCCCATGACGCGGCCGAGCATGTTGGTCAAGGCGCTGAGGAACACGGCGAACAGGATGCCGGCGAAGATCAGAAGCAGCGTTCCGGCGGAGTACCAGATCAGCGCCAGCAGCGCGCCGAAGGCGACGATGGCCGCGCCGCCGACGCCGATCGACCAGGCAAGCGGGCGGGCATCGGGCAGGGCGGTCCGGCTGGGGTCGGTCGGGCTCGGCAAGGTCATTGGCGGCTCGTTGCGGAGGGTCAGCGCCATTGTTCGCCCGGCAGTCGCGCGAGATCAAGCGGGGCGGTGTTTAAACTGGTTTATCCTTCGTCATGGCCGGACATGTTCCGGCCATCCACGTCTTTCTTCGCCGAGCCGCCGTTAAGACGTGGATGCCCGCGACAAGCGCGGGCATGACGGCGGAAGGCCAGCAGCGTGTCCCGCCCGGAACACGCTGTCGTTCCTCACACAGAATAGTACATCTCGAACTCGACCGGGTGCGGCGTCATCTCGTAGCGCATCACCTCGCTCATCTTCAGCTCGATGAAGGCGTCGATGAAGTCGTCGTCGAACACGCCGCCGGTTTTCAGGAAGGCGCGGTCCTTGTCGAGGTTCTCCAGCGCCTCGCGCAGAGAGCCGCACACCGTCGGGATCTGCTTCAGTTCCTCCTTCGGCAGGTCGTAGAGGTCCTTGTCCATCGCCGGGCCCGGATCGATGCGGTTCTTGATGCCGTCGAGGCCGGCCATCAGCATCGCCGCGAAGGCGAGGTAGGGATTGGCCATCGGGTCGGGGAAGCGGACCTCGACGCGCTTGGCCTTCGGCGAGGTGGTGTAGGGAATGCGGCACGAGGCCGAGCGGTTGCGCGCCGAATAGGCCAGCAGCACCGGCGCCTCGTAGCCCGGCACCAGCCGCTTGTAGGAGTTGGTGGAGGGGTTGGTGAAGGCGTTGATGGCCTTGGCGTGCTTGATGATGCCGCCGATGTAGTAGAGGCAGGTCTCCGACAGATCGGCATATTTGTTGCCGGCGAAGGTCGGCTTGCCGTCCTTCCAGATCGACATATGGACGTGCATGCCGGAGCCGTTGTCGCCGAACACGGGCTTTGGCATGAAAGTCGCGGTCTTGCCGTAGACGTGGGCGACCTGATGGATGCAGTATTTATAGACCTGCATCTGGTCGGCCATGTAGGTCAGCGTGTCGAACTTCATGCCGAGTTCGTGCTGGGCGGAGGCCACCTCGTGGTGGTGCTTTTCGACCTTGACGCCCATCCGCGCCATCGCTGCCAGCATCTCGGTGCGCATGTCCTGCGCCGAGTCCTGCGGCGGCACCGGGAAGTAGCCGCCCTTGTTGCGGACGCGGTGGCCGAGGTTGCCGCCGGCATATTCGGTGTCGGAGTTGATCGGCAGTTCCGCCGAGTCGAGCTTGAAGCCGGTGCGGTACGGCTCGGCCGAGAAGCGCACGTCGTCGAACACGAAGAACTCGGCCTCCGGCCCGACATAGACGGCGTCGCCGACGCCCATGGCGCGCACCTGCGCCTCTGCCTTGCGGGCGATGCCGCGCGGGTCGCGGTTGTAGGGCTCGCCGGTGGTCGGCTCCAGCACGTCGCAGGTGATGACCATGGTGGTCTCGGCGAAGAACGGATCGATCGCCGCCGTCGCCGGGTCCGGCATCAGGGCCATGTCGGATTCGTTGATCGCCTTCCAGCCGGCGATCGAGGAGCCGTCGAACATGGTGCCTTCGGCGAACATGTCCTCGTCCGCCATCGAGACGTCGAAGGTGACGTGCTGCCACTTGCCGCGCGGATCGGTGAAGCGGAGATCGACATATTTGACATCGTTGTCCTTGATGGACTTCAGGACATCCTGGGCGGTCGTCATGGCTAACCTCTTGGTACCTTCTGGGCTTGAGCGAACGTCGGTGAAAGTCGGGGGCGGGGATCAGATCGCGTCGAGGCCGGTTTCTCCGGTGCGGATGCGGATCGCTTCCTCGACGGAGGAGATGAAAATCTTGCCGTCGCCGATGCGGCCGGTCTGCGCGGCGCGGCGGATGGCCTCGACGGCCTTGTCCACCAGATCGTCGGCGATCACGATCTCGATCTTCACCTTGGGCAGAAAATCGACGACGTATTCGGCGCCGCGATAGAGTTCGGCGTGTCCTTTCTGGCGGCCGAATCCCTTCGCTTCGGTGACGGTGATGCCTTGCAGGCCGATTTCCTGTAGCGCCTCCTTCACCTCGTCGAGCTTGAAGGGCTTGATGATGGCTTCGATTTTCTTCACGGCAACTCTCCGGGGCGCGCGCGACGACTGCGGGCGGGTGTGCGCGCCGTCAAAAGCCTTCATAGGCGCGCGCGTGTCCCCGAAAGAGCCTGTTCAATAGGCTCAATGCCTAAAAAACAGGCAGATCTCCTTCTTTCCTCCCTCTCCTCTACAAGGCGAAGGGGGTGGATGGGTGGGGCAAGCCCGTGGATGACCGTCACATGGACATGTCCGACCCCGTTCATCGTCATGGCCGGTTTAATCCCGGCCATCCACGTCTTTCTTAATGAGGTGCTAAAAAAAAGACGTGGATGTCCGCGACAAGCGCGGGCATGACGCTGAGCGGGGTGCCATGGAACTTCTGACCACAGCGGAGATGGCCGAGGCCGACCGGCTGACGATGGCCGGCGGCACGCCCGGTTTTGCGCTGATGCAGAACGCGGGCCGTGCGGTGGCCGAGGCCGCCGCCGACCTTGCGGAGGAGGGCGCCGTCCTGGTCGTCGCCGGGCGCGGCAACAACGGCGGCGACGGGTTTGTCGCGGCCGGCGAGTTGGCCGCGACAGGCCGCGAGGTGAGGGTGGCGCTGGTCGGCGAGGTGGCCGATCTCAAGGGCGATGCGGCCCGCGCTGCGCAGGCATGGCGCGGCGAGGTGCTGCCGGGGGATGCCGCCACGGTGGCGCGGCTGGCAGCGGACGCGGCGCTGGTGATCGACGCGCTGTTCGGTGCCGGGCTTGATCGCGACATCACGGGCGAGGCGCGGGCGGTGATCGAGGCGATCAATGCGAGTGGCGTCCCGGTGCTGGCGGTCGATCTGCCGAGCGGCGTCAACGGCACGACCGGGGCGGTGATGGGGGTGGCGGTCGCGGCAACCGAGACCGTCACCTTCTTCCGCCGCAAGCCGGGGCACTGGCTTTTGCCGGGGCGGCTCCATTGCGGGCGGGTGAGGCTGTCGCAGATCGGCGTCGGCGAGGGCGTGCTGGCGGCGATCGGGCCGGCAACGTTCGAGAACGATCCCGACCTATGGGGAGGCGCTTTTCCGGTGCCGCAGGCCGGCGGCCACAAATACGGTCGCGGTCACGCCATCGTCGTCTCCGGCGGACTGGCCGCGACCGGGGCGGCGCGGCTCTCTGCGCGCGGCGCGCTGCGCGGCGGCGCCGGGCTGGTGACGGTGGCCTCGCCCCCCGATACGCTGGCCGTCAACGCGGCGGCGCTGACGGCGGTGATGGTGCGCGAGGTGGCGAACCCGGTTGCCTTCGCCACGCTGTTGTCCGACCCGCGCTTCAACGCCTGCGTGGTCGGGCCGGGGGCGGGGGTCGGCGCGCGGACGCGGGATTTTGCGCTGACGGCGTTGTCGGGGCGGCGTGGCGTGGTGCTCGACGCCGACGCGCTGACCTCGTTCACCGACGATCCGGCGGCTCTGTTCGCCGCCATCGCGGCCCATCACGGGAGCACCGTCCTGACCCCGCACGAAGGCGAATTTTCACGTTTATTCAAATCAGTATCGGATAAAGATCAACTTCATTCAAAACTTGAGAAGGCGCGCGCTGCGGCGCACGCGAGCGGTGCCGTGATGCTGCTGAAGGGGCCGGACACGGTGGTCGCCGCCCCTGACGGGCGCGCCGCGATTGCCGCCAACGCGCCGCCATGGCTTGCCACCGCCGGCTCCGGCGACGTGCTGGCCGGCATGGTCGCCGCGATGCTGGCGCAGGGGATGCCGGCGTTCGAGGCGGCGAACGCGGCGGTGTGGATGCACGGGGAAGCGGGTCACGAGGCCGGCCCCGGCCTGATCGCCGAGGACCTGCCCGAGGTGCTGCCGGCGGTGTTCCGCCGGCTCTACGACCGCTTCGGCATCGACTACTGAGATCACGCCACGACGAACCAGAAGATGCGGCGGGCGGCGTCCCAGGCCGGTGGCCCCGCCGCGATGGCAAAACGCCCGGCATGCGCGGCCAGGAAGGCGACCCGCTCGGTGACCCTGGGCGGCACGATGACCGTATCCAGCCAGAACGGCTTCCAGCCGTCGTCGAGCCGGTCGAGCAGCCGGACATGGTGGCCGGTGAGCTGCACCACGGCCGGCTGCGGGCCATCGTTCTTCAAGGCCAGCACGGCGACCTGACCGCGCTTGAGCGCGAACGCCGGGGCGTTGCCGGGCGGCTCGGCGCCGAGGTCGAGGGTGACGCGCGCGGCGCGGGCGAGGTCCAGCCGCGCCGGCAGGCCGTCCGCCGGCAGCGGCGCGGGCGGCGGCAGCGGCTCCGGGCGGACCGGGCCGCCCTGCGCTCCCGTGAGCCGGCCGATGGTGTGGAGAGCCGTGCCGTCGTGGAGCAGGATCGGCGTTTCCGCGCCGGACGCCGAGGCCACGTCAACCAGCGCATCGATACGGCCGCCGGGCGGCAGCACGAGCTGGCTGTTGCGGGCGACGAACGGCTCGGCGGGGCGCGAGTCGATGGCCCACACATACACCGTCTGGTCCGGGATTCTGACTGCGAAAACAGTTCGCTGAGACGCGTTGATGAAGCGGAGTCTCAGGCGCTCATGGGTCCGTGCGGTGAGTTCGGCAGCCGGCATTCGGTTGACTGAAAACACCGGCGCGGCGTCGCCCGGCGCCTGCCCCGGCAGCACCGCGCGGCCGTCGGCCATGATGCGCCACTCCTCGATCGCCAGCGTCGCCTCGCGGTCGTAGCCTTCCGCCGCCGGCTCCTCGACCACCACCGCCAGCGTCGCCGGCGGCAGGTCCGCGACCGGCTCCACGGTGCACGAGAGGGTGCCGGCGAAGGCGAGCGGCAGGGTGAAGGCGGCGCGGCCGCCGGGTGCAACCGGCGCCGTCGCCAGTGCGGCAAGGTCCGGCGCGCCGTCGAGGCCGCGCCAGCGCAGGCGGGCGGCGACCGGCAGGTCGTTGACAAAGGTGGCGTCGACTACCCCGCCGCGCGGCAGGCGAACGGGTGCGTCGCCGCCGGTCTCGATCACCGCGATCGGCGTGGCCGGCCCCTCGGCGCGCAGCTTTGTCGAACCCGGCCGCGCTCGCAGCGTCAGCGGGGTGGCGCCCGGCTGCGCGGCGGCGCGCGGCACGCCCGGCAGGGTCAGCACACCGGCGGCCGCGAGCAGCAGCGTGCGGCGGGTCAGCGGGCGGGCCGGAATCATGGCGGGCTTTCGGTGACAATCGGCGGCAGGTTCTCCGTGCCACCTCAGGTCTACAAACGATACGACTTGAGAAAGCGACCAAACGCCATCAAGGCTTGGTCCGGCTTCTGCGAGCCGGGAACGTGAAATAGTTCGAAAAAAGGGAGATAACGATCGAGGTAGGCTTTGATCTTCTGTTGATCATTCCACTTCGAAATTTCTTCGATTTCACCCTTGCAAATGAAGTTCATGGCGCGATGCACATGCTGATCATAGATTGGGTGGCGCCCCTTCGACCAGCAGTGCAGTAGAAAAATTCGCCAGATCGCAGACACGCCTTTGAAGTGCTCTAGGAAGCTCTGTGCCGGCGTATCGTCAGGAAGCGAGCGAAGCTCCGAAATGCGCTCGACCAGCTTGTCAACACTCTCCTCCTTTTTCCCAGACAGAGGCGTTTGGTTTTTCCAAATGAAGAGGTCTTTCAGGTTCTTCGGGCAGAGTGGATCAGCGATTTGACTATTATAGTATATTTTATCCCGCTCTTTGTCCTTGGAGCTCCAGTGGCCAGACCAGAACTCAACAAATTCGGTTGTCGGAACCCTTCGGCGAGCATAAATCGGCAGGTCCATGTCGTGCCTCGCTAATCGATAAGCCCCTCAAAAGTAGCGACTGGAGGTTCCCGCACAAGGTGGGGATGGTGCCCGGCGAGGGACTCGAACCCCCAAACCTCGCGGTGGCAGGACCTAAACCTGCTGCGTCTACCAATTCCGCCAGCCGGGCCAAAGGCGCACCCGGATACAGTATTGCGCTTCGGATGTCTCGACCTAATCCACTGTTTGTCGTAATGGCTCCTCCGGGTGATAAATCAGGTGCCGGATGGGTGACATTTCGCGCCTGTAGATGATACCTCCACTACCTCTCGTCGCCCCTAGGTCAACGATTTTTTCAAGTATTTGGGTCTTAGCAGGTTTGGGGCAAACGGATTTAGGTTCCGGTGACGAAAGTCGTGGGGGTTCGAGTCCCTTCGCCCGCACCACCTCGCGCCGCCGCGCGCGCGCCGTCGCGGGACCGGCCGTGACCGGACCATCGCGGCCCGCGCCGTCACGCCAGCGGGCGCAGCGCTGCCGCCTCCGACAATAGCCAGCGATGCAGCATGGCGATCTCCGGCACCTTGAGCCGCGCCTCGGGCACCAGCAGATAGTAGCTGCCCGCGCTCGGCAGCGTCGCCTCGATCGGGCGATGCAGCCGCGATGCCTCCTTGTAGAGCGCCAGAATGATCCGCGGGATGATGGCGATGCCCTGCCCATGCAGCGCCGCCTCGATTGACATGAAGAAATGTCCGAATTCGAGGGTTCGGTCGGCGCGGGGCAATTTTGTCACGCCGTGCCCGCGCAGCCAGTCGTTCCAGGCGAAGCGGCGCGTCGAGGTGTGGATCAGGGGATAGCGCAACAGGTCCTTCGCCTCGGTAATGCGGCGCCGCCCGAGCAGGGTCGGCGCGCACACCGGCACCAGCACGTCGGGGAATAGTTCGTCGGCGCGCACCCCGTCCCAGTTCTCCACCATCGTATGTTCGATGCGCGGCCGTTGCTCGGCCGTCGTCCGCGCGCCCGGCAACTGCCCGACGCGGATGGCGATGTCGATATGGCCGTCGGAGAGATCGACGGGATCGAGCGAGGCCACGATCCGCACGTCGATGTGGCGGTCGTGTTTGATGAACTCGTGCAGCCGCGGCATGATCCACCGCGAGGTCAGCGTCGGCAGCGCCGACAGCAGCAGCGTCTTGCGGCGCGGCGGCTCCTTGATCCGCACCACCGCCTGCTCGACGATGTCGAGCGCCTCGCGCACGGCCTGAAACAGCCGCTCGCCTTCCTTGGTGAGATGCACCTGCCGCGTCTTGCGCACGAACAGCGCTACGCCAAGATTGAGTTCCAGCGTCTTGATCTGACGGCTGACCGCGCCTTCCGTCAGTTGCAGTTCGTTGGCCGCGTCGCGAAACGACATGTGCCGCGCCGCCGCCTCGAAACCGCGCAGGCTGCCGAGCGGCGGCAAACGACGCTTGCCCTGATGCCTCTTCATTGGCCCGTCCGCGCCTGCGCTTTCAAGCGAGGCCGGAAGGGAGAGGCTTCGCCATACATGAGATTTCCTCAAGCATAGGGGAATTTATCTCGTTTGTCGAGGCGGCCGCCCGCGGCCTAGCGTGCCGGCGTGACGAGCGGAATCGAGTGAAGCAGGACATGATTGAGACAGTGAGCAGCGATCGTGCCCCGACGCGGGTCGCTATTGTCGGCCTCGGGCCGATCGGCCGCACGGTGGCGCAGGCGCTGGACGAGGGGATCGACGGACTGACGCTGAGCGCGGTCGCGGTCAGCAATCCCGACAAGCATCGCGACTTTCTGGCCGGGCTGAAGCGGCCGCCGGCCATTCGTGCCATCGACGAACTGGCGAATGTCGCCGACCTCGTCATCGAATGTGCGCCGAGCCATCTCGTTGAATCCATCGTCGGGCCGTTCGTCAGCCGCGGCAAGACCGCCATCGTGCTGAGCGCCGGCGCGCTGCTCCGCCACGACGATCTGATCGCGCTGGCGCGCAAGCATCGCGGCCAGATCGTGGTGCCGACCGGCGCGCTGATCGGCCTCGATGCGGTGACGGCGGCGGCCGAAGGCACGATCAAGTCGGTGCGCATGGTGTCGCGGAAGCCGGTGCGCGGCTTTGCCGGCGCCCCCTACATCGTCGAGAACGGCATCGAGATCGAGAATATCACGGCGCCGAAGAAAATCTTCGAAGGCAGCGCCCGCGAGGCCGCGAAGGGTTTTCCGGCCAACCTCAACGTCGCGGTCGCGCTGTCGCTGGCCGGCATCGGGCCGGACCGCACGGTGCTCGAGGTCTGGGCCGATCCTACAGCCACGCGCAACCAGCACCGCATCGAGGTCGATGCGGATTCGGCGAGCTTCTCGATGGCCATCGAGAACATCCCTTCCGACAACCCAAAAACCGGCCGCATCACCGCGCTGTCGGTGATCGCCTTCCTGCGCAAGCAGCGCGCGCCGCTGCGCGTCGGCACCTGACCACGAGGAACGATACGATGGATCTCGGCATCAAAGGCTCTACCGCACTGGTGCTCGGCGCCGGCGGCGGACTTGGCGGCGCCATCGCGCGCGCACTCGCCCGCGAGGGCGCGACGCTCGCCATCGCCGACGTCGATGGGGCGGCGCTGGAGGCGACGGCGGCGGCCATCGCCGCGGCCGGCGGCAGCGCGCAAGGCTTCGTCTGGGATATCGCCCACACCAGCGGCCCGCACAGCCGGCTGGAGGACATTCTCGCGGCCACCGGCGGCATCGACATTCTCGTCAACAACACCGGCGGCCCGCCGCCGTCGCCGGTCTCCGGCGTTGCGGTCGCCGACTGGTGCAAGCAGTTCGAGGCCATGGTGCTGTCGGTGATTGCCATCACCGACGCGGTGCTGCCCGGCATGCGCGAGCGCCGCTTCGGACGCATCATTACCAGCGCCTCGTCGGGCGTGATCGCGCCCATTCCCAACCTCGGGCTGTCGAACGCGCTGCGCTCGACGCTGGTCGGCTGGTCGAAGACGCTGGCGCGCGAAGTGGCGCGCGACAACATCACCTCGAACATCATCGTGCCGGGCCGGATCGCCACCGCGCGCATCAAGGCGCTCGATGCCGCCAAGGCCAAGCGGGAGAACCGCGCGATTGAGGACGTGCGGGCCGAGAGCCTCGCCGCGATCCCGATGGGCCGCTACGGCGATCCCGAGGAATATGCCGACGCGGTGGCGTTCCTCGCCAGCCGCCGCGCCTCCTACATCACCGGCTCCATCGTCCGCGTCGATGGCGGCTACATCGCCAACGTCTGAGGATGACATGACCCAGGACAGCAAAGACTCCATCCGCGCCCGCTACCGCGAGGTCGATACCTCCAACGTCGCCGACGTGCTCGACACGCTCGGCTACTTCGATCAGGGGCTGCATTCGGATTTCGCGCCTTACCCGGCCGACGGCGGCAAGCTGGCCGGCTTCGCCTACACCATTCGCGGCCAGATGACGCCGTACCCGCAAGGCGGCGACGCCGAGAAGATGCAGGCGTGCCAGGGCATCGGTGCCGGCGAGATCTCGGTGTGGTCCGGCGACGGCGAGGGCATCTGCTATTTCGGCGAGCTGATTGCCCTCGGCATGCAGGAGCGCGGCTCGGTCGGCGCGCTGGTCGATGGCGGCATTCGCGACGTGCGCTGGATCAGAGAATGCGGCTACCCGGTCTACGCCCGCTATCGCACGCCGGTGCAGTCGATCGGCCGCTGGAAGGTCAACGCGCACCAGGTGCCGGTCAAGCTGCGCGGCGCCACCAGCCGCTTCGTCGAGGTCGCGCCCGGCGATTTCATCCTCGGCGACGAGGATGGCGTGATCGTCATCCCCGCGGCGCTGGTGGAGAAGGTGCTGGTGGAAGCGGAGAAGCTGACCCGCACCGAAGTCAGCATCCGGAAGGAATTGTCGCAAGGGTTGTCGCTTGCCGACGCCCTGAAGAAGTTCGGACACGTCTAAGCCAAACTGGGAAGAAAACAGCTAACCCCTAAGGAGACGCCATGACGTTTGCATTTCGAGATTTCCGTTCGGTGGGATGGTCCGCCGCAGCCGCTGTGCTGGTGGCCGGCACGATGTTCGGTACGGCACCAGCACAGGCTCAGGCCAAGGACGTCATCAAGTTCGGCGCGCCGCTGCCGTTGACCGGCGCGCTGTCGCCCGAAGCCCTGAAGGCGAAGCAGGGCTTTGAGATCTGGATGGAGATGGTCAACAAGGCCGGCGGCATCAAGGTCGGCGACCGCAAGATGAAGGTCGAGATCGCCTTTGTCGATTACCAGTCGAACACGCCGAAGGCGGTGCAGGCGGCCGAGGGCCTGATCACGCAGGAGAAGGTCGACTTCCTGTTCTCGCCGCACGGGTCGGGCGCGGCCAAGGCTGCCAGCAACGTGTCCGAGAAGTACAAGGTGCCGACGGTCGCGGCGACCGCCTCGTCGACCCAGGTGTTCGACCAGAAGCCGCGCTACCTGTTCGGCACCTACACGCCGAACGAGACGCTGCTCGCGCCGCTGTTCCCGATCGCCAAGCGCGACCTGCCGAGCCTGAAGAAGGTTGCGATCTACACCCGCAACGACCTGTTCCCGCTGGCGCTGTCGCAAGCTGTCGAGCGGACCGCCAAGAAGAACGGCCTTGATATCGTCTTCAACGAAAAATACGCGATCACCGCACTCGATCATTCCTCGGCGCTGTCGCAGCTCAAGGCGGCCGCCCCCGACTGGATTTTCGTGTTCGGCTACACCAACGACAACCTGATGATCCGCAAGCAGATGATCGATCAGCGCCTGGAGGCGCCGCTGATCACCATGCTGACCGGGCCGTCCTATCCGGAGTTCGTCGAGGCAGCGGGCGTTGCCGGCTCCGAGAACATCACCGGCGCGTCGTGGTGGGATGCCGCCGTGCGCTACACGTCGGAAGACGTGTTCGGCTCCACCGAAGGCTACATCAAGGCGTTCAAGGACAAGTTCGGCATCGTTCCCGATTACGGCCATGCCTCCTACACCGTTGCCGCGGTGGCGCTGCAACTCGCCATCGAAAAGGCCGGCACGACGGACCGCGAGAAAGTACGCGATGCGCTGGCAAGCCTCGACGCCAAGACCTTCTTCGGCCCGATCAAGTTCAACGAGATCGGCCAGGCCAACTCCTACGATCCGCCGATCTTCCAGCTTCGCGACGGCAAGACCGTGGTGCTCTACCCGGAAGCAACCAAGCAGGGCGATCTGCGCCTCGGCGTGAAGTAAGCCTCATCCAAGCACGACTCCCCGGAGGCGAGAGCCTTCCGGGGATCGTTGGGAGACTTTGATGATCTTCGTCCAGATCCTGGTGAACGGTCTCGTCCTCGGGTCGCTGTATGCGTGTATCGCAGCTGGCTTCTCGCTCGTCTGGGGCGTGTTGAACGTCATCAACCTGATGCACGGTTCGTTCATCGTGCTCGGGGCCTATCTCGCGCTTGGCCTGTACCTGTCGATCGGGCTGGCGCCATGGTGGTCGCTGGCGGTGGCCGCGGTGCTGTTCTTCGGCATCGGCTACCTGATCCAGCGCTTCCTGATCAATCGCGTGATCGCGGCACCCGTGCTGCTTAGCCTGACGCTGACGTTCGGCCTCGATCTGATCATCCAGAACGCGATGCTGTATTTCTTCAAGGCCGATTATCGGTCCCTGAAGCTCGATCCGGCACTCGGCTCGCTGGCGTTCGGTTCGGTAGTGGTGCCGGTCGATCGGCTGATTGCGATGATCTTCGCGCTTCTGCTGACGCTGGCGCTCTACATCGTGCTGCGAAAGTCGCGCGTCGGCCGCGCCATCGTCGCGGTGCGCGTCGATCAGGGCGCGGCACGGCTGCTCGGCGTCAACATCCCGTCGATCTACGCCATCGCCTTCGGTATCGGCACCGCGATGGCGGCGTCGGCGGGTACATTGCTGGCGCTGACGTTCCCGATCGCGCCCGTCGCCTCTTATGCCTTCCTCGGCAAGGCGTTCGTGGTCTGCGTGCTTGGCGGCCTCGGCAGCGTGCCCGGCGCGGTGCTCGGCGGGTTGCTGCTGGGCCTGGTCGAGACATTCGGCGCCTATGCGCTCGGTCCCGAATTCGCGGTCATGCTGTCGTTCGGCCTGCTGATCCTGTTTCTCGTGGTGCGTCCGCAGGGCATCCTCGGTCGTTGGGGCTTCGAATGAGCAAGTACATCATCCTCGGTGTCGTTCTTGTCGGGTTGGCGGCGGCGCCGCTCACCGGCGACACCTATCTGATGCGCATGGCGACGCTCGCCTGCATGTATGCGGTGATGGCCGCCTCATGGAACCTGATCGGCGGCCTGACCGGCTACCCGTCGTTCGGCACCGCCGCCTTCTTCGGGCTTGGCGCCTATACTTCAGGAATCCTCGCCACGCTCGACGTGGCGCTGCCGATCTCGATCGCGGTGGCCGGCGTCGTCGCCTTCGTGGTCGCGGCGATCATCGGCTTCATTCTGCTGCGGCTGAAGGGCCATTACTTTGCGATCGCGACGCTTGCCTGCGTCGAACTCCTGCGCGAAATCGCCAACTCCGCCACTGATCTAACCGGCGGCGGCATGGGGCTGAACATTCCGCGCAATGCCGACCTCGGTATTTTCGCGGAGGCGAGCCTGTTCTTCTTCGCGATGTGGGGACTGCTGGCGTTGACCGCGCTGGTCTGCCTGATGGTCGAACGCTCCAAGATCGGCTTCGCTCTTGCCTGCATCCGGCAGGCCGAGGGCGCGGCGGAAATGATCGGTGTCAATTCGACGCTGTACAAGACGCTGGCCTTCGCGCTGTCCGGCGTGTTCGTGGCGATGGCCGGCGGCGTCTATGCCAGCTGGGTTCACTACATCGAGCCGGGCGACGTGTTCGATATCCTGCTGACCATCAAGCCTGTGGTGATGGCGTTGATCGGCGGCGTCGGTTCGACGGTCGGTGCGATCGTCGGCGCCATCGTCTACATCGCCGCCGAAGAGGTGATCTGGCGCAACTATCTCGACTTCTCCAGCGGCATCATCGGACTGACGGTCGTCGGGCTGGTGCTGTTCCTGCCGCACGGACTGGGATCGCTGCATCTGCGGCTGCGCGGCAAGGCGGTGACGCCATGAGCATGCTGGAATTGCACGGCGTCAGCCGCAGCTTCGGCGGCCTGGCCGCGGTGGACAACGTCACCACCACGTTCGAACCCGGACGCATCGTCGGTCTGATCGGCCCCAACGGCGCCGGTAAGACCACGCTGGTCAACCTGATCACCGGGGTGATCCCGCTGTCCTCCGGCGAGGTCCGTTTCAACGGCCAGAGCCTCAAGCGGATCAAGCCGTATCACGCGGCGCATCTCGGCATGGCGCGCACCTTCCAGATCGTGCAGCCGTTCAATCAGATGGATGTCGTCGATAACGTTGCGGCGGCACTCCTGTTCTCGCAGGGCGGCCACTCGCCGGCGTCCGCCCGCGCCGCCGCGCTGCCGATCATCGAGCGCGTCGGCCTGACGCCCTCGGCGCACAAGTCGGCAGCGGCGCTGACGCTGGCGATGCGCAAGCGGCTTGAACTGGCCAAGGCGATCGCGATCCGACCCAAGATCGTGTTCCTCGACGAGGTCAATGCCGGCCTCAACAGCGCCGAGATCGACCAGGCCTCGCGCCTGATCCGCGAACTCGCTGACGAGGGCATCACCATCGTGCTGATCGAGCACCTGATGAAGGTGGTGATGTCGATCTGCTCGCGCGTCATCGTGTTGCAGCAGGGCCGGTTGATCGCTGACGGCTCGCCACAGGACATCGCCCGCGACCCGGCGGTGATCGAGGCCTATCTCGGCAAAAAATATCTCGACAAGAGGCAGGGCCAATGACCAGCAACAGCCTCGCGATCTCCAGCCTCACCGCCGGCTACGGCGATGTCACGGTGCTGTGGGACATCGATCTCGCCGTGCCGGCGTCCGGCATCACCGCGCTGATCGGATCGAACGGCGCCGGCAAGACCACCCTGATGCGCGTCATCAGCGGCGTCGTGACCGCCCGCAGCGGCGCGATGACGTGGCAAGGCCGCTCGATCTTCAATCAGGATTCCGGCGCGGTGCTGCGTGCCGGCATTGCCCACGTCCCCGAAGGCCGCCGGCTGTTCGGCCCGATGACGGTGGAGGAGAACCTGTTGATGGGCGGCTATGCACGCGATTGCAGCAACGCCGATCTGCACCGCGACCTCGAATGGGTCTACGAGGTGTTTCCGAAGCTGCGCGAGCGCCGCACGCAGGCCGCCGGCACGATGTCCGGCGGCGAGCAGCAGATGTGCGCCATCGGCCGCGGGCTGATGAGCAAGCCGAAACTGCTGATGATCGACGAACTGTCGCTCGGTCTGTCGCCGGTGATGGTCGATCAGCTTGTCGCCGACCTCAAGGCGTTGAGCGGCGAGGGGCTGGCGATCTTTCTGGTCGAGCAGGATGTCGCCACCGCGCTCGAACTGGCAGAGACCGCGTTCGTGATGGATCGCGGCCGCATCGTGCGCCACGGGTCCGCTGCGGAGCTTGCCGCGGATCCGGCGGTGCAGGAGGCCTATATCGGCAGCATGGGGTGAGAGAGGTCGAACGCATGACACCGGCTTCCAGCCTGGTCTGCCGGCCGCTCGCGACGATTGTCCGCGATCTGCGCGAGGGCGTCGTCACCAGCGAGCAGCTCGCCGAAGAGGCGCTGCAGCGGATCGCCGATCCGCAGGGCGAGGGGTCACGCGCGTTTCTGACTGTCTATCCCGAGGGCGCGAGGGCGATGGCGCGGGCGGTCGATGCCATGCGCAAGGACGGCATGACCATCTCGCCCTTGGCCGGCATTCCGATCTCGATCAAGGAAGCCTTCGAGGTCGCCGGCTCGTCGATGCATTTCGGCTCGAAAGTCTATGCCGGTGGCCCGAAGGCAACGCGCGACGCGGCGGTGATCCGCCGTATCCGCGCGGCCGGCATGGTGATGGTCGGCCGCACCAACCTGCCCGAATTTGCGTTCTCGACGGCGGGGCTCAACCCGCACTACGGCACGCCGCTCAACCCGTATGACCGTGCGACCGGACGGACGCCTGGCGGCTCGTCGTCGGGGGCAGTCGTGAGCGTGACCGATGGCATGGCGTCGGTGGCGCTGGCCTCCGATACCGGCGGCTCGATCCGGGTGCCGGCGGCGCTGTGCGGCGTCACCGGCTTCAAGCCGACCGCGCGGCGCGTGCCGTTGCAGGGCGCCGGCTCGCTGGCGAAATTGCTCGACAGTGCCGGTCCGATCGGCCACACGGTGACCTGCTGCGCGATGCTTGACGCGGTACTGCGCGATGAGGATTGCGCCTGGGATGGTGCGGATGCGCCGCCCGTATCGCGGCTGCGCTTCGGGGTGCTGCGCAACTACGTCACCGACGACATGGACGACGACGTCGCCGCCGCCTACGAGCGCGCGCTGGCGGACCTGCACGAGGCCGGCGCGATGCTGGTCGATGTCACCTTTCCCGAAGTTGCCAAGGTCGCCCATGCCAACGCCAAGGGCGGCATGCAGGCGGCGGAATCCTATGCACGGCACCAGCACCTGTTGCCGCACCGCGCCGCCGAGTTCGATCCGCGCATTCTGTCGCGGGTGATGCGCGGGCAGGCGATGACGGCAGTGGACTATCTCGATACGCTGCGCGAGCGCGCCGAGGTGGTCGAGGCGTTCACGCGTCTTGCGCGGGACTTCGACGCGTTATTGCTGCCGACCGCGCCGATTGTCGCCCCGCCGCTGGCGGCATTCGAGGGCGACGACGCGTTTTTCCACGCCACCCAGATGAAGCTGCTCAAAAGCGCCGGCCTGATCAACTTCGTGGATGGCTGCGCCGTCACCCTGCCGATCCAGGCGCCCGGTGCTGCCCCGGTCGGGCTGTCGCTGGCGGCGGCGGGTGGCTGCGACGAAGCGCTGCTGCGCACGGCATTCGCGGTCGAGGCGCTGCTGCGGCCAGAGGGGCAGGCGGCCTGAGCGCGACGGGTGTTCCCGTTTCGCCCCCGGTCGTCACCGCGCCGATTTGCCGGTTGGAAATGCCGGCAAAACCGTATAGATGGCAGGGTTATCCGACGCCCCTGTCGACCGGGTGCCGATTTCGGCGGCTGCGGACCCGCATCCCGGAACCGGCGCGTGGCGGTCTGGTCCGGCGCCGGCCGGACGGGGCGGGTTGCCGGCTCGGTCACGCGGCGACTTATTCTTGAATAGTCATCGCGGTCATGCGATCAGCGGCGGCTCGCAGCGGGCCGGGATCGGTGGCCGCGCGGTTATCTGCCCATCATGATCGGGCGTCTGGCGCGCAAAGCGCGCGTTCTGAGCGTTCGGAAAGACCAACATCGCCCGCCGCGCGGCGGGACAAGCGGAAGAAGATCGACGCCATGCAGGTGAAGGAAACCGTCGCCGACGGACTGAAGCACGAATTCGAGATCAGCGTTCCGGCCGCGGACATCGACGCCAAGGTCGATGAAAAGCTCATCGACCTCAAGGACAAGGTGCGGCTCAACGGCTTCCGCCCCGGCAAGGTGCCGGTGGCGCATCTGAAGAAGCTGTACGGCCGCTCGGTCAAGGCGGAGACCATCGAGCAGTTGATCCGCGACACCAATTCGCGCGTCTTCACCGAGCGCGGCTTTCGCCTCGCCACCGAGCCGAAGGTGACGATGCCGGAGGAGAAGGAGGCGGTCGAGGCGCTGCTCGAGGGCAAGAGCGACCTGACCTACACCGTCGCGGTCGAAGTGGTGCCGCCGATTGCGCTCGCCGACTTCAAGAGCTTTGAGGTCGAGCGGCCCGTCGCCGAAGTCGCCGAATCCGATGTGGACGAGGCCATCAAGCGCATCGCCGATCAGAACCGGCCCTACGCAGCCAAGGCCGAGGGCACCAAGGCCGAGAGCGGCGACCGCGTCACCATCTCGTTCAAGGGCACCATCGACGGCACGCCGTTCGAGGGCGGCAGCGGCGAGGGGATCACTGTCGAGATCGGCTCCAACACCTTTATTCCGGGCTTCGAGGAGCAGTTGATCGGCATCGGCGTCGGCGAGACGCGGACGCTGAAGGTGTCGTTCCCGCCCAACTATGGCAACGCCGAACTGGCCGGCAAGCCGGCCGAGTTCGAGACCACCGCGACCCTGATCGAGGCGCCGGGCGAGACCGTCATCGACGACGAGTTCGCCAAGACGCTCGGCCTGGAATCGCTCGACAAGCTCAAGGACGCCGTGCGCGAGCGCATGAAGGCCGAATACGCCGCGCTGTCGCGCCAGCGCGTCAAGCGCAAGCTGCTCGACCGCCTCGACGAGGCGCACCGTTTTGATCCGCCGCCGTCGCTGGTCGAGGACGAGTTCAAGCTGATGTGGGATTCCATCAAGGCCGAGATGGAGTCCACCGGTAAGACCTTTGCCGACGAGGACACCACCGAGGACAAGGCGATGGAAGACTATCGCCGGATCGCCGACCGTCGCGTCCGGCTCGGCCTCGTGCTGTCTGAGATCGGCGAGAAGAATGCCATCACCGTGACCGACGACGAGGTCAGCCGCGCCGTGGTCGAGCGCGCGCGCCAGATGCCGGGCCGCGAAAAGGAGGTCTGGGACTTCTACCGCAGCAACCCGCAGGCGCTGGCGCAGCTCCGCGCGCCGATCTACGAGGACAAGGTGGTCGATTTCCTCCTTGAACTGGCCAAGGTGACCGACAAGCCGGTCGGCCGCGACGAGCTGTTCAAGGACGACGAGGAAGACGCCCCGGCGGCGTGAGGCGCGTTAAGCATATCGCCTGGACGTGCCGCGCCTGCGGCGTTTCCGGCTTGGCGGCGTGGGCGCGAATCGGCTTGAGTAGTCGCCGTCGCGACAGGTCTTGCCTCCGCGCGGCGGCGGCCTATCTGTAGCGGCGACAGGACGACTGCCCGCCCCGCGATAACTTTCAGGTGATCCATGCGCGATCCGATCGAGACCTACATGAACCTTGTGCCGATGGTGGTCGAGCAGACCAACCGCGGCGAGCGGGCCTACGACATCTTCTCGCGCCTCCTCAAGGAGCGCATCATCTTCGTCACCGGCCCGGTCGAGGATGGCATGTCCACGCTGACCGTCGCGCAGCTTCTGTTTCTCGAAGCCGAGAATCCGAAGAAGGAGATCTCGATGTACATCAACTCGCCAGGCGGGGTGGTGACGTCGGGGCTGGCGATCTACGACACCATGCAGTTCATCCGCCCGCCGGTTTCGACGCTGTGCACCGGGCAGGCGGCCTCGATGGGCTCGCTGCTGCTCGCCGCCGGCGAGAAGGACATGCGCTTTGCGCTGCCGAACGCCCGCATCATGGTGCATCAGCCGTCCGGCGGCTTTCAGGGCCAGGCCACCGACATCATGCTGCATGCCCAGGAAATCCTGAACCTGAAGAAGCGGCTCAACGAGATCTACGTCAAGCACACCGGGCAGGAGTACAAGGCGATCGAGGACGCGCTGGAGCGCGACAAGTTCCTCACCTCGGAGATGGCAAGGGAGTTCGGCCTGATCGACAAGGTGCTCGACCGCCGCCCCGAGGACGTCCAGCCGAAAGCGCCCTGAGCGGTTCGGCCGCCTGCGTTGGCTCGCATTCGTTCCCCGGCTGTTCCGCGATGCGGGTTCCCGTGCGGGGAGAAAACCCGGTTGGAAAAGCTCGCCCCGGGGCACCAAATCACGCTATGGTCTCACCGGTCGGTCGCGTCGTCAGGCAGGACGGACCGGTTTTTGCGAAGAATGCGCGATAAAGCTGAAACGGAACTGAAACCTGGAGCCGTGCGCGCGGTCTGATCGGAGAGAGCGGTCTGATCGGACTAAAGAAAGGCTCTAGGTTCAAGATGGGGCTGTTCTCCGGTTAGTGAATTCTTGATAGTCGGATGACAGCATGGTTCGCAAGGCTTGCGAACCGGTCCAAAGGCGTGGGGGTTTGTGAACGGGTCGCGGGCTGTCCGTGACCTCTGGAGAAGGAGAAGGTCGCTTCTGGCACGGCTGTTGCATCGCGGTGCAGGACGAACGGAGCGATCGAGGCGGACGGAGACTGGAATGAGCAAGGTCGGAAGCAGCGACTCCAAGAACACCCTGTATTGCTCGTTCTGCGGAAAGAGCCAGCACGAAGTCCGCAAGCTGATCGCCGGACCGACGGTGTTCATCTGCGACGAATGCGTCGAACTGTGCATGGACATCATCCGCGAGGAGAACAAGTCCTCGCTCGTGAAGTCGCGCGACGGCATTCCGACCCCGAAGGAAATCTGCAAGGTGCTCGACGACTACGTCATCGGGCAGGCGCACGCCAAGAAGGTGCTCTCGGTCGCGGTGCATAACCACTACAAGCGGCTCAACCATCAGACCAAGCACAACGACGTCGAACTGGCGAAGTCGAACATCCTGCTGATCGGCCCGACCGGTTCCGGCAAGACGCTGCTGGCGCAGACGCTGGCGCGCATTCTCGACGTGCCGTTCACGATGGCGGATGCGACGACGCTGACGGAAGCCGGCTACGTCGGCGAGGACGTCGAGAACATCATCCTCAAGCTGTTGCAGGCCGCCGACTACAATGTCGAGCGGGCGCAGCGCGGCATCGTCTATATCGACGAGATCGACAAGATTTCGCGCAAGTCCGACAACCCCTCGATCACCCGCGACGTGTCGGGTGAGGGCGTGCAGCAGGCGCTCTTGAAGATCATGGAAGGCACCGTCGCCTCCGTGCCGCCGCAGGGCGGGCGCAAGCATCCGCAGCAGGAGTTCCTGCAGGTCGATACCACCAACATCCTGTTCATCTGCGGCGGCGCCTTTGCCGGCCTCGAGAAGATCATCTCGGCGCGCGGCCGCACCACCTCGATCGGCTTCGGCGCCCAGGTGATGGCGCCGGAGGATCGCCGCACCGGCGAAATCTTCCGCGAGGTCGAGCCGGAGGACCTGCTCAAGTACGGGCTGATCCCCGAGTTCGTCGGCCGCCTGCCGGTGGTGGCGACGCTGGAAGACCTCGACGAGGCCTCGCTCAAGAAGATCCTGACCGACCCGAAGAACGCGCTGGTCAAGCAGTACCAGCGGCTGTTCGAGATGGAGAACATCGAGCTGACCTTCGCCGACGAGGCGCTGGGCGCGGTGGCGCGCAAGGCGATCGAGCGCAAGACCGGCGCGCGCGGCCTGCGCTCCATCCTCGAAAGCATTTTGCTGGAGACGATGTTCGACCTGCCGGGGCTCGAGGGCGTCGAGGAGGTGGTGATCTCGCGCGAGGTGGTCGAGGGAACCGCGCGGCCGCTGTACATCTACGCCGACCGGTCTGATCGTACCGCCGAGAGCCCCGCCAGCGCGTGAGGCAGGCCGTGTCGCCGGCGCAGCCGGCCGTTGTTGCCGGGCCATGACCCGGCAATCCCTCTTACTGAGCGGATGGACCCGCGGGTCAGGCCCGCGGGACGTCGAGGACGACCGCGAGTGACGTCTAAGACAGGAAGGCACCGCTGGGATTCGCCTGATTCGCGCGAGACTTATTGTTGTTGACCGGCATTTTTGGCTCACTTGACACCTTGTCGGCGCATCGCCACCTAATGACGGCAGTGACCGGCGGTTGAAGGATTCGAGACAGCCGGTCGCCCGGTCGGGCGAAAGCACCTTTCGCGGTCGTGAACCGCGGACGTTTTCCGTCTTCCGGACCTTCGACCCTGACGGGTCTTTTCGGCACCTTGTGGCGGCGGCGCTGACGGCGGGCTGCGTGCAAGGGGGCACAGTATAAGGAACAGGCGATGACAGCCTCCAAGCCTCGGCCCTCGATCGTCCCCGGCGAAAGCCATGTCTATCCGGTGTTGCCGCTGCGCGACATCGTCGTCTTCCCGCACATGATCGTGCCGCTGTTCGTCGGCCGCGAAAAATCCATTCGCGCGCTCGAAGAGGTGATGAAGACCGACGCGCTGATCATGCTGGCAACGCAGAAGAATGCGTCCGACGACGATCCGAGCCCGGATACCATTTACGAGATCGGCACGCTTGCCAGCGTATTGCAGTTGCTCAAGCTGCCCGACGGCACCGTCAAGGTGCTGGTCGAGGGCTTGTCGCGCGCGCGCGTCGAAAGCTACACCGACCGCTCCGAATTCTACGAGGCGTCTGCCGTGGCGCTGGCCGACACCGACGTCGGCACGGTCGAGGCGGAAGCGCTGGCGCGCTCGGTGGTGTCCGACTTCGAGAGCTATGTAAAGCTCAACAAGAAGATTTCCGCCGAGGTGGTCGGCGTCGTGCAGCAGATCACCGATCTCGCCAAGCTCGGCGACACCATCGCCTCGCATCTCGCGGTCAAGATCGCCGACCGGCAGGACATCCTCGAAACGCTGTCCGTGTCCAAGCGCCTGGAGAAGGTGCTCGGCCTGATGGAGAGCGAGATTTCCGTGCTGCAGGTCGAGAAGCGCATCCGCTCGCGCGTCAAGCGCCAGATGGAGAAGACGCAGCGCGAGTACTATCTCAACGAGCAGATGAAGGCGATCCAGAAGGAACTGGGCGACGAGGAGGGCCGCGACGAACTGGCCGACCTCGAGGAGAAGATCGCCAAGACCAAGCTCTCCAAGGAAGCCCGCGAGAAGGCGCAGCACGAGCTGAAGAAGCTGCGCCAGATGTCGCCGATGTCGGCGGAAGCCACCGTCGTGCGCAACTATCTCGACTGGCTGTTGTCGATCCCGTGGGCGAAGAAGTCCAAGGTCAAGAAGGATCTTCCCGCCGCGCAGGCGGTGCTCGATGCCGACCACTACGGGCTTGAGAAGGTCAAGAATCGCATCGTCGAGTACCTTGCGGTGCAGTCGCGCGCCAACAAGCTGACCGGCCCGATCCTGTGCCTGGTCGGCCCTCCGGGCGTCGGCAAGACCTCGCTCGGCAAGTCGATCGCCAAGGCCACGGGGCGCGAGTTCGTGCGCGTGTCGCTCGGCGGCGTGCGCGACGAGGCCGAGATTCGCGGCCATCGGCGCACCTATATCGGCTCGATGCCCGGCAAGATCATCCAGTCGATGCGCAAGGCCAAGACCTCGAACCCGCTGTTCCTGCTCGACGAGATCGACAAGATGGGCGCCGACTTCCGCGGCGATCCGTCCTCGGCGCTCCTCGAGGTGCTCGACCCCGAGCAGAACGCGACGTTCAACGACCACTATCTGGAGGTGGATTACGACCTCTCCAACGTGATGTTCATCACCACCGCGAATACACTCAATATTCCCGGGCCGCTGATGGACCGCATGGAGATCATCCGCATTGCCGGCTACACCGAGAACGAGAAGGTCGAGATCGCGCGCAAGCACCTGATCCCGAACACGCTCGCCAAGCACGGCCTGGCTTCCAAGGAATGGTCGATCGACGACGCGGCGCTGCTGCTGGTCATCCGCCGCTACACCCGCGAGGCGGGCGTGCGTAACCTTGAGCGTGAGCTGTCGACGCTCGCCCGCAAGGCGGTCAAGGAGCTGATGATCTCCAAGAAGAAGGTGATCCGCGTTACCGAAAAGACGGTCGAGGATTTCCTCGGCGTGCCGAAGTATCGCTATGGCGAGATCGAGAGCGAGGATCAGGTCGGCATCGTCACCGGCCTTGCCTGGACCGATGTCGGCGGCGAACTGTTGACCATCGAGGGCGTGATGATGCCCGGCAAGGGCAAGATGACCGTCACCGGCAACCTGCGTGACGTGATGAAGGAGTCGATCTCGGCGGCGGCGTCCTACGTGCGCTCGCGCGCGGTCGCCTTCGGCATCGAGCCGCCGCTGTTCGAGCGCCGCGACATCCACGTCCACGTTCCGGAGGGGGCGACCCCGAAGGATGGCCCCTCGGCGGGCGTCGCGATGGCCACCGCGATCATCTCGGTGATGACCGGCATTCCGGTTCGCCACGATGTCGCGATGACCGGCGAGATCACGCTGCGCGGCCGTGTGCTGCCGATCGGCGGCCTCAAGGAGAAGCTGCTGGCCGCCGCGCGCGGCGGCATCAAGACGGTGCTGATCCCCGAGGACAACGCCAAGGACCTGACCGAGATTCCCGACGCGATCAAGGCGGGGCTCGAGATCGTCCCGGTGGCGCGCATGGACGACGTCGTGGCCCGCGCCCTGACGCGCAAGCCGACGCCGATCATGTGGGAGGAGGACACCTCGCCGCCGCCACGCGATACCTCCGACGAGGGCTCGGGCCTGATGGCGCACTGACGCGCACCGAGCCTTCCCCCGGCCTTGCGACTAGAACCGGCGCCTGCGGGCGCCGGTTTTGTTTTGCGCGCGAGGCGCGCAAGCCCACAGGTCGCGATGGCTTGCAAGGGGAGGGGGTGCAACGCTAAAGAAAGGCGGCGCGTGGGCGGCTAGCTCAGCTGGTTAGAGCATCTCGTTTACACCGAGAGGGTCGGGAGTTCGAATCTCTCGCCGCCCACCATGCCCCCCGATCCCCATCCGCTTCGTGGGCCGGCGCCAGGACGTCGCGATTCCCCTCGCTCGCCCCTGTCGAGGCGCGCTGGCTTTGGAAACACGACAGTTGCGGGATGGTGCGGAACCAGCGCTGGCTGGGGGACTAGGATTCGAACCTAGACAGGCAGAGTCAGAGTCTGCAGTCCTACCATTAGACGATCCCCCAAATGATTTCAAAGACTTAGGTGGTCTTTTTTACAATCACTCAGGCAGCTTTTTTACAATCCCGTTCTCGGCGCGTTCTAGCCTGTCCCGGACCTGTCTGGCAAGGGCCTGCTGGTCGATATGTCGGGTATAGCGCTCCACCATGCCGGTGGACATGCCGATGGCCTTGCCGATTGTGGCGTTGTCGATCCCCAACATTTTGCGATCGCAGGCGGCCATAGCGCGCAGCCCATGCAGTTCCAAGCGAAAGCCCTTGAGGGCTGGCGTCTTGGCGAGGAAACGCATCAGCGAGGCGCGCAAGTGGTCTCCTGTCATCGCCTTGCCGGCGGGTGACACAATCCACGGCCCAGTTTCGCTGCACGACCAGGAGTCGATCTCCGATCTCTGATCCGACGTGAGCGGAAGGAAGTGTTCACGGTCGCGCAGCTTCCCGATCTTGAACAGGATTCCATCGCCAACGCGGTTCTTGCGGCCCATCTTGACCAAATCGGACCGGCGCTGGCCGGTGGCGCGGCCGAGATAGACCGCTCGGCGGATATGCTCAGGCGCGGAAGCGATCACCACGCGATAGGCGTCCTCCGGCCACGGTCGCGCGTTCTGCTCGTCCAGAATCTCGATTGGCTCAATCTCAATGGCCGGATTGCGCTCGCCGTAGCCGTGCTCGAGACCCCACGCCAGCAAGGTCCGCAGGACAGAAACCAGGTGGTTCGCCGCAACCGGTGTTTTCTCGTAGCCGGCGCGCAGCTTGAAGATACCATTCACGGTCAGGCCAGCGACGGGTAGGGCGCCCCACGCGGCTTCGATACGTCCAAGCTGGTGAGTGTAGTGGTCTCTCGTGCGCGGGCGCAGCTTTTCCCATTTTTTCGAGGATTTGTAGGCGGCTACCAGGGCGGCAAAGGTGCCGGCGCCAAGTTTGCCGGCGCTGCCGCGCGCCTTCTTAAGGCGCTCCCAAAACTCAGGGTCTCTCGGGTCTTTCCCGAGCGGGATAGGCTTCGGAGCAAATGCGGTCCCACGATTCGGAGACCAGTAATAGTAGGTCGCACGCTTGGTTTTGACGGCGTGGACGCCCTCAGGAAGCTGCACGGTCCCGCTTCCGCGCCGCCTTGGCATTGGCCCCCTCCGCAGCTATCGCGTAGGGGTCATCCTCCAACGCCTGCGGGGCGAGCGCAATAGCCTCATCTGTGATGACGGTTCCGTCAGGCGCGATACCGGTCACGCGCAGCCCGGCTGACTGCGCGGCCCGGATGCGGCGCGCGACGGAAGCCTGCGTGAACGGCAGCGCCCTGGTCATTGCTCTCCGGCCTCCTTGGTGGCTGGCGGGGCGGGGAGAGGCATCCAGTCTGTTGCGCTACCGTGATAGCTGACGCTGCTGCCGGCCTCGGTGCGATGGCCATGTGATGCGCAGCCGACCTCCATGCACCAAGTGCCATCACGCCAATCGCGCCAGCCGAGCAATACGAGCTGTCCGTGCGGCGCCTCGCTCACCGGCCTCCACGCCTTCGCAAGCGCGGCGGTGAGGGCCGACCTAGCAGCGGCATATATCGTGCTCTCTGGCGCGTTGACGCCGTACTGCATCATCTGCGCCGCAGCCGCCTCGACCATCTCGTCAGTTACTTGCATGGCTAATCCGTCCTCCGGCCGCCGCAACGAGCCTGCCACTTGTGTTCAAATCCGAACTGGTCGGCCAGCGCTTCACGCTCGTTAGCGAGCATGACCATCCACGATCCCCAGCCGGTTGCCCGCTCGAACTCCTTGTCGATCTCATCGACGCGGGCGTGCGCCTCATCCCTTGTCATTGGAATCCTCCGCCGCTGCGATCATGGCGCGGTAGTCGCGCTTAGCTGTTGCTGCGTATCGCTTTCGGCGTCGATCTGCGGCGATGTATGCTTTGATAATCGCGGGGGTCGGCTCTCTCGGCACCAGCACCATGTCTCCGAGGTCGGCGGAGAGGGCGGCTTGGGCCGCATCTCGACATTCATCCATTGTCAGCGCGTTGAATGTGATGTGGCGCATCGCCCGCGCCGCGTTCTCAATTGCTTGGGGTGTGGGTTTCACTTCTCGCTCCCTTCAAGCGCGGCGCGACCCGCCTCGGTGATGGAGGCTCGGCGGTGGAAGTATTTATCGTTTATCTCCAATAGGCCGAGGGCCGCCAAGGAAGACACTACCCGAAGCTGGTCTGGATAGACTTTGATGCTCCCGCCGAGGTCGCGGGCGATCTGGAGCGTAACGCGCTGCGCCTTACTCAGCTTCATGCTTCACCTCCTGCGCCAGCTTGCGGATGGCGGCGGCGCATTCCCGACGGACCTGCCGGTCGATATCGTCGTCATCCTCGTGCGTCGTATCTTCCGCCACATTCGCCGCCCGCTCGTATGCCTCGGCAAGCGCACGCTCGGCGCGGTTGCACTCAACGTTTGCAATCGTCATCTGGCGCTCAAGGTCGTGTCTGATCGCATCGACTTCCGCCTCCAACTCGCGGACGCGTGCTTCGGCGGCGAGAGCGCGCCGGACGAATGGAGATTGATCGCCGTCGAACCACATCGGCTTTAGGCCGACCTTATCTAACAGGCCCGCAGCGGCTTCACGCATCTCTGAGCGCCTAAGTGCCGACTGGCAATGGATGATCGCGCTAAGCCCAGCGTGGAGCGCGTCTCTTTCTTTACGCAACCGCGCGACAAGATCGTCAGTCATGGCGGGCTCCTGATTTCAAGCGCAAGTGGTTTTGTTTTGCGCACTCAGCCATCCCCTCGGGGTCGTTCATCGGCTGGTCCATCCATAGGAAGTCAACTAGGTTGACGCCTTCGACTACGCCGATGTTGAAGTCATCGGAACCGCGGCTACACCATCCAGCACGCACGGCATCTCTATGCGTCGTGTGTCGAATTCCATCCCAGCTATATACGCACTCGAAGCCATGCTCTTGGTTGCCGACGATAGACGGTTCGATGACGATGTATTCGCGCTTGTTAGCCATTTGACCGCCCTCCGTTGAGCGCGGCGCGGGCCACGTCGCTCAAATCGCGTCGATCGAACGCAGGTCCATGCGGATGCGGCTTGTAGATTTCCGGGTTGGCGTAGAACGCGAGCGCTTTACGCAGCCTCTCTACCTCGCCAGCCGGTGCCGGTGATGGAGGGGCGGTGTAGAGGGGAGTGCACTCGTAAACGCCACTGTCGCCAGTTGGCTTGTGATGCAGATAGACCGTGCCGCCGTCAGCATACGTTACTCGCCACGCCACCGGCTCCTGCGCCTCCCGGCGCGAGGCGAGATAGGAGAGGATGCGTTCGGCTTTGACGACGGCAGGTGGAATGCTGTGCGCGGTACAGCGGTCTGCTGTCGCTCGCGCCTCATCCGCAGACAACCCGTCCTTTAGACCGGCCTCAATCATTGATTTATGAAAACAGAACACATCGGGATCGATAATCCGCGCGATTGCCTCGGCGTCGGTGGTGCATGTGGTCATGATGCGGCTCCCGCAAGGATCATGTGCCCGATGACTTCCGCCATCGCAGGCGGGTTGCTGTCACCAAGTGCCTCTATTCGTTCTCGGCGCTCATGCACGTCCTCTGCGCGCCAAGCATCCAGATCGAAAGACGGGATGGAATCCGGGTCCCAATCACCTCGGGTAGCTGCTGACCTCTTGACGCGCTCAATCGCGGATGGTCCCGCCTGCCAGGCGACCTCCAATCGCGGCAGGCTGGTGCAGGCAAGAATGTACACTCGCCGCCGCGGATAAGGCGCACCAACGTCGCAAGCGCCGAACTCAAATCGGGCGCTGTGATAGCCAGCCTGCGAAAGGTGTCGATGGACCTTGGCTTCCCACGCTGCGTTACCCGGCGGCTGCTCCACGACAAACCATTCGACGCCGGCGTCGAGCCCGGCGCATAGCATGTAGGGCCACAGGCTATGACCTGTGCGCTTACCGTGGATTGCGGCTGCGACGCTGGTTTGCTGGCAGGGCGGTCCGCCGATGATGAGATCAGCGGCGATAGCAGGCATGGTGCGGATGTCGTCATAGATGTGCGTCTCAGAAATGCGTTGAAGCTCTTGTCGGCGGCGCTCGTTGCTTTCGCACAGCGCAACGATTTCAAACGGTCCGGCCCGGCGAAGCCCGATAGAGTGGAAGCCGAGGCAGGAAAACACGTCTAAGACTCGCATCACCGCCTCCCGCTTGCGAGCCGGTCAAGGCGCTCGATCTCTGCGACGATCAGCGCGCCGGCCTTGACCAGATTGCGGCGGCGGTCCTTCGGCTTCCACCAGTCGCGGGACCAAGGCCAAAACAGGTCGCGAATATCTTTCCAGCGGCCATGGATATAAATGGCCTCATCCGCTGGTGTCCCGGACAGAGCGTAGCAGGCAGCCGCGCACGCCATTTCAGCGCGCTCGTGCTCGTCATCGTGCTCCGGCGTCCAGCCTTCGACCTCGATCTGACGACGGCGCTCGGCTGCGACATCGGCAATGGCTTCTGACGGCCCAAGAGCTTTCTCGGGTACAATCGGCGCAGATTGGCCGGACAACATGGAGCTACCGGGCGTCTGCGAGGCTCCAACTTCAATCCCGGTTTGGCCTTCTTGTTTGCCCGATATTGCGTTCGGTGCCGACGCTCCCCTTACCGCGTCCGTAAGGGCGGAAGGCTGGCCTCCGTGGCCGCCGTCAGAACTCTGAATCTCTATCGCTGCCATGATGCGCTGCTCGTAGTCGGCTTGCGCGGCGGATTTGGCGGCGTCGAGAGATTCGGTTTTATTCCACACCGGCTGCCTGAACAGGAACCAGCCGCTGCCATCAGCAGTATTCTCGCGAGCGATGTAGCGACCGAGCGTCGTGTCGGCCCACCATGCACCTTTAACGACGGGATCGTCTCCGCCGCTCGATTGACGCCACTCCAACTCCTTCACCCGCACGACCCGCTCGCGCTGCTGCGCGGAGAGGGCCGCGTAGTATTCATCGACAGCAAAGATTGCGCGGTTCATAGCTTGGAAGGCTTCACGACATCTTTCGGATTCCGTCGAGTGCTCTGAAACGGATTGCATGTCGTCTTCGGCAGCGAATTTCGCAGCCAGATCAGCAGACCGATTCATCCGCAGGCGATATTCGGTTCGGATGCTGTTTAGCGGTTGATATAGAGTTTCGGGCGTCATTCACCCCTCCATCTCGGCAGTCGCGCGAAGGGCGGCGGCGATCAGCGCCATCGTTTTTCTTGACGCCGAGATATCCACAAGCGCTTTCCACCCACGACGATCAATGTCGTCCGCAAGCGCCAGCAGTTCGTCACGCTTTGTCATTGGTGGACTCGCGGTAGGAGTTGAGGGCGCTGTCGATCTGGATATGCAGACCGATGGTGTTCGGCGCGCCGTTCAGCGCGTCGCGCGCTTCTTTCAACGCCTCCGCCAAAGCCTCGACGATATCGGCGCGGATGTATTCTCTAGCGCGAATTTCATTGATGAACTTTCGCGGCGACCATCCGCTCGCCGTGCCGCCCCACGCCCAAATCCTCGCCGGCATCTTGCTCTCAGCCGATAGGCGATCATTGCGTATCCGACATCCGACACGAAGACACATCTGATCTTCGCACAACGTTTCGTCGCGCTCGTAGCAGGTCATCCCCTTAGCCATGATCCACCTCGCTCTTGCTGGCGGCGATCAGGGCGTTTGGTCTGAGCGAGTTTGGTAACGGATACGGCTCGGACTTGCTCTCAGATGGATTCCAGCAAGTCGTTTCACCGACTTGTACCCGCTCAGCCTCACCAAGAAATCTTGCCGTGTCGGGGAATCGTTCGCGTAGATGATCTGGCATCGTTGAGCCCGACCACAGGTCGAAGGTGGTTATGCGTTGACCGGCGTAGGCAGACGGCTCGATATATTCGATATCGAAGCGGCGGCCCGCCATGCCGCGCATTGATCCTGATGTACGATTGCCGGGACCATAGACGTGTCCGTCGATAATCGTCATTGTGCGGTGATCTTTCTCGTATCGCTTTTCTTCCTCAACCCAATAGTTGCAATACCAGCAGAGCCGACGCTCCATCATCTGCGTGTATGACGGCTCGTAATAGGTGTTGCGACCCTCGTTCCCGCATTTGACGCAGGTGTATCGGTAATAGGTCTTGTCGGACTTCCACGTCGTTTCAATCGGCGTAAGGCCGGCCATCTTGCTCGCGGTGTCAGACATGATCGGCCTCGCGGTAAGCCCTAAGGGCCGCATCGATGATCGACAGTGTACCGGCGCCGCTATCCTTGATGCCGAGCCGATCTTGCAGGATGGACACCTGCACGCGCGCCTCTTCAAGAGCCTCGGCCATTTCATGCAGGATGCTGCCGTTCGGTTGGATGTGCGCTTGCGCGATCATGCCGCGCTCCTTCGCAAGTAATTGACCGCTGAAATGCCCATTTCGCGTTCAAGAAAATCGATCACGTTCGGGCAGGGCGGACCGCCATCGTTGTCGATGGCGTCGTAAACGAGTTGAGCAACATCGTGTGTGACCTCGCGGCAGTATCCTTCATCGGGATCGGCCTCGATCACGCGGACGACAACGCCGCTATATTCATCACCAGCAATGTCATCCACGACTTCACGCAGCGAGTTCTTGTCGGTGTCGGTCTCGCGAAAAGCCTGTCCGATGTTCGGGCTGTAGCGGACTTCCACGAAGTAGATTGCGCTCATGTCACGCTCCCGCGCCGATAGCCGCCCAAACAGCAACCATGGCGATGAAAAGAATGATGGAGACAAGTTCGGCTAAGCCGGCGATGGAGAGGGCGCGGAGGATGGTCATGACGCGGCCTCGGCCTTGGCGATGGTCGCCTTCACGACGTGCAACACGTTGACACCATGTCCGCGCTGCGGCGAGTTGGCCCACTGCTTGTCGCACCATTCGAGCGCCGGCAGCGCCATCTGGAGCGCCGCCAGCAACTCCGGCGCGGCCGCGATCAGGCGGGCGTTGGCCGTGCTCAAGCACTGCGCGATAAGATCGCCGGTCGGTCCGTACACGTTGAAAGCGGACAGTTCATTGCCACCCGTCCGCCACGGCCCCGGCGTGTGCTTGCTCTGTGCCATCACGCGGCCCTCCGAGAGGGCTTGCGGATGGACTTGCGGGCGGGCGCTTTCCGGGCGAGTTTTGGTGCAGCCTTCTTGACAGGAGTAGGGCGCTTGACGGTCTGCATGATGGGTTTCATGAACGCGGGCAGACCAATGGACGGCATCACCGTTCGCATCGGCATCAGAACGCCGAATGCTTCGCCGTGATTTGGGAACATGACCAGGGCGGGGTCGAGGTCGTTGAAGGCTGCGACTTGGATCGGCCCCACCTTGTCGCCGCTTAAAATGCCAGCGATCTTGCCAAAAGAGCCAAGATAACCGCCGTTGAAGCTCGCGACAGACGGAGGGGCCTCTATTGCCGCGCTCTTGAGGATCGGCGCCAACACCCGAGGCCAATCGGGATACGTGTCGTCGATGATCGATGACGAGGTACCCCGATAAGTATCGAACGACACCACGCCGTCAGCGTCGATTGTGATTTCGCAGCCGATGTTTTTTGCGGCCTTCGCGCACTGCCGTGCGGTGGCATTGTCCATTTTCACAATGGACGCTGTCTTGCAGTGCCCGGCGAGGTCGTGGATGGCGATCAACCTGTGCCCATCGGTCCCGACGAGAACCGCGCCGCCGTCCGGGTGAGGTTGGATGTAGACGCCATGCAGGTAATAGCGGAACTCGTCCCGGCTCACACATTCCAGACACGCGAGAAACTTCCTCGCGTTGACCTTCGCTCTTGCCGCCTTTGCCATGCCGTCCTCCGTGGTGTGTGGAGGATGTCTAGCACGCTATAGCGTGCCTGTAAAGCACGAAAACGCTATAGCGTGTTTTTTCTTCCCGCCCGCTCCGGGGTGTGGTAGGGGAGGGTGCCCGGGTAAGGCCGGCGGGGGCGGTTGGGTTGGCTGCCCGCTGCCCCGGTCAACCCAGCGGGCATGAAAAAGCCCCGCGATGGGCGGGGCTACTTCCGAAACAACTTGGCCGACAAGCCGGACTGGCGGATCATGGATTTGAGCGTCCCGGTCGGGATATTATCGCCCATGTGATGGGCGGCGACATCGACAAAACGAACGTTCCCGCCGTAACTGCCACGATACCTAACGTGACTGCCGCCGGTCCGATTGTGCTCGATAAACCCGTAGCTTAGCAGAATATCGATGAATTCCCGATAAGTACAGATCAGGCGGGGCACGGAAGCGGGAACTCACGGGTTTCCGTGGCATCCCGCTTCTTCCGGCCGAACAGCGCCGAGACGATGAACGGCCAGGTCCATCGGATTCGCGAGAAGAACGGCACGCGCCGGCGCAAAAGCTGGGTCCTCGTCGGCTCATCTTCACGCATTGCATCCGCAATATACGATTCAATTGCCCCAGCGAGGGTGCTTCGTACCTCTTTGAACGAGGCGCCGGAAACAGCGATATCGAGATCGAGGCAAATCGCTTCCCATGCCCCGTCCCGTCCTCGGGCGACGCAGATCAGCTCCACTGCCATGTTATCCTCCGCAGGCCAAAGGCCTTCAACGCTCGGAATATCGTGGATAACTGTGGCAAGTGCAAGTAAACACTCCGTAGCAGCCGTCATAGGAATCGTGTCCTTGACTCGCGGGCGCGGTCAGGCGCCGCTCGCACGAAGGGCTAGAAGCAAGTCGTAGAGTTGCCGGACCTGGTACAGGTGACGGGCGCTGACGCCCTCCACGCTGCGGATGCTGCGGATTCCTGCGCGGAAACAGATCGGTTAGCCAGCATTCGCCGCTGCTCTTCAGCAACCATCCGTGAGTGTATCTCGGAAGCAGCCTGTTCGCCCTCCGCGTATGTCATTGCTCCAGTGTCAACGCGCTCAGCAACGACCATGAGTGACGTTATCTCTTGGTCGAGAAGATCGGGAAATGGGAGTTGCGACTTGTAGAGGGCGAACGCTTCGCCTCGGCACTTCATCCGATCAAGCATCTGGCCCTTGATTTTCTTGTATTTCAGATCGCAATCAGCAAGCATTCTGTCGGCGCTTGCCTTAACGGCCGCGAACTCTTCTTGGCGTTTCTTCTGCGCGATTATCCCGCAGCCCGCGACCGACATTGATAGCGATATCACAATCGCGGCCTTAATAGCCGACCCGACCCGCATAATATCCTCCCAGCCCTAGTTGCCCCGGATTTTCCACAAATTGCAGCCGTGGTGCAATTCGTCTTTTTGGTGTGCAGCCTAAGACTTCCGCAAGATGGCGCCTAGGCTGGCAATCAGTTCACCTACTCGTCTGCGGTCGGCGCTGCTTAGGCCGGCCACGGGGCGGAGCGCCTCCACAATCTGTCTCGCCGGGTCTGGCTCGAACGACGCTTCCAGCCGCGCCAGAATCTCGGCGTTCATGCTGCGCCCACTGTCAATCCGAGCGTGCGCCAGCTTCGCCTTGAGTTCCTTCGGTATCCGCAAATTATGGCGGTCGTCCGGTTCCTTCATGATGCGTTGTATGGCGTAAACCATAAAACGTCGGAATGGTGCAAAATTGGTTGATATGTGCCAACGATGTGCCATCGGCGGGGTCTAGCGCCCAAAATGGTTGACATGGCGGCGGGGCGAATGTTCCTATTATGTTCTGAGTAGAAGCGTGAGGGGGCAAACATTGTGGCAGGTGCAAGCGATGACGACCCCGGCGCCGCGAGAGGCGGTTGCCGCGGCGGGATATATGAAATGCTTGCTATGTACGACCAGTGGCGCCGGCTCCCGGCGGATCGGCGTCGGATGGCTTTGGATTATCTAGCCTATCTTTCAACACGCTCAAAAACCGGCGCGCCTCGGCCTTCAACTTCGGATCAAGGCCCGCCACGGCCAGCATAAATTCTTCGTCTTCCGATGTTTTTTCATGGCCGGTGAGAATGTACATGGCCGGGCTGGGGCCAAGAACCTGCAATATTTTGATGAAGCGGTCCAAAGTCGGACGCTTACCATTCTTGAGCATCTGCTGGACGTAGTTCGGTCCGCAGCCGGCAGCCTGGCTGATTTCCTTCATGACCCGGCCATCGTCTTTGATGGCCTTCGCGAAGCGTGGGTACCAGTCCTCTAACATGCTGCATCGCTTAGCATAATCACGCCTTCGCGTGTTGCACGTTATAGCGTGTTGACATGACACGCTATAGCGTGTTATGAGGTTGCACCATGAAGCGCGACCTCATTACCGACATCGAAAAATTCATGAAGGCGAACGGCATCGGTCCGCATCGCTTCGGCATCCTCGCTGTGAAGAACGGCAGACTTGTTGAGCGCTTGCGCGCCGGACGCCGCATCTGGCCGGAAACTGAGCAGCAAATACGCGATTTCATGCGCTCCCACTCCACCCCGGAGCGCGCCTCATGACCCGCGCAGCAACTCATGCGTCCACTTCAGCATCTCCATCGCAGCAATCGGCTGCGACGGATACTCGCGGACCGTCTCATACATCCGCTGCACCTCTGCGTCGAAGCGCTGGGGAAAGGCTTTATCTGATTCACCTAGCGCACGAGCTAATGCGACGAAAAGGGCTGCGATCCCCAAGTTCGTCTGCATTTGATGATCTAATGGCATCCGATCCTCCCGTCATTGTTATTGACGGCAAAGCCTACGACCTCTCCGGCCGCAAGTGGAGTCGGTCGGGCAGGTTGCCCGCCATCCTTGCCTGGCTCCTTATCCTCTCCATGGCCGCCATCGTCATCGCCACGCTGCTGAGCGGGGTGTGGTCATGAGCGGCCCCTTCGCATTCAGCGCTTTTCTTTATCTCTGCGCAGTCGGCGCGATCTTCATCGCCGCCGGCATCATCGATTGGGTGATGTCATGACCGCCCGCATAATCCCGTTCCTCCCCGCGCACGAAGCTGGTGGTGGCTCGTGCGCCAACTTGGCGAGCGGTGCCGCGTGCCGGCCCGCCGCCATTCCTTATTCTGCATGGGGTCCAAGCAACCGCTTCGACAAACTGTTCGACCCCGTGAAGTTCAACGACGCGCTGTACGAGCGCGAGATTGAGGTTGTTCGGGAGGCGATCAGCAATGGTTAGCGCGGCCGCAGACGGGGGCATTGTCCACGACCGCGCTGTGACGCGCGAAGGGGCACCCGCGCGTTTCCCGATTATCCTGCTTCGCGGCGTGCCGCTGCTGCGTTCTGCACGCGGCCTGCATTGGTATTCGTCGCCTGCATGTCCTGAAATCTCTTTGCCTGTTCGTCGTCCGCGTTGGCGCGCAGACGGCCGAGCAATCCTTGCGCCGCTTTGGCGAGCGGCTGCCATGTATCGGTTTCACAGTCGATAGGTGTGTTCTTCAACTCCATGTGCAGCAACTTGCAACATGGAGATTCCAAAATGGCGGAAAAGGCGTCCGGTAAGATGAGTATCATCGAAGTAAACTGGCAGAACGAGATCGGCGCTATTGCCGGTCCTTATGACGGCAACCGCAAAGGTTGGCTGTCTCGTGCTGCCCGTCGCGCCAACGTCACCTATCGCACCGTTAAGTCTCTCTACTACGGGGAGAGCACAAACCCGCGCCACAGCGTTGCCACAAGCATCCTTAGCGCAGCCGAAAAAGCACGAATTGAGGAAGCCCAACGCGATGCGAGCCACCTTTCGCAAATTTACTATCGACGTGCTGAAGCGCTTGCCGCGATCGATGCGGATTTTCATCGGCCAGAGATTGATGCGCTCGTCGAGGCGGCGCGCATCCTTGGCGGTGGAGATTGCGCCGGAGCTGATCGGGGAGGTGATGTGAAGTGACCAGCATCGCACTAAAATTCCACCTTGAGCATAAGGCGCGCCTTCGTCGCATCGAAGAAGCGGCGAGGCGCCATCAAGCCTCGAAGGTCGCCAAGGCGACGGTCGCAACCGTCCATGACATCGCGCAGGAGCGCATCCGGCGCGATTACGAGACGGCAAACAAGGTGCTGCCATATCTCCCGCTTGTGACGCGCATCAAGCGCGCTGTTGCTACAGAGTTCGGAATCACCGCTGGCCAGCTTGTCGGGCACGACCGCAAGGCAATCTACAGCGTCGCCCGCCATGTCTGCGTCGGGATCATCTTCGAGATGACCACCATGTCTTACCCGGCGGTCGCGCGACGCATGGGCGGCCGGGATCACACGACAATCCTCAGCTCACACAAGCGGGCGCAAGCCCTCTTTGCCGAAGAGGCTATTCGCAATCGTGTCGATCAGATCAAGAAAGGGCTGCAATGAGCCTGACACCAGAGCGCGACAGCGACATTCTCACGCAAACGACTTGCCCGCTCGAGTTGTTGGAAGGTCGTAAGGACGACGGCGCCAAGGACCCTTGGCATCTGGCGCCGTGGGATGCGTTCCGTGCCATTGTCATGGTGCTTCGTTTTGGTGCCAACAAATATGCTCCGCGCAATTGGGAGCGCGGCATGGCGTGGTCGCGCCTGTTCTCAGCAACTCAGCGTCATCTAACAGCTTGGTGGGAAGGCGAGAAGGCCGACCCCGAAACGGGCATGTCACACATCTGGCACGCTGGCTGCTGCGTCGCATTCCTCATTGCATTTGAGATACGCGGGATTGGTCAGGACGACAGGCCGATTGCCGGCGAGCTTGAGGGGAGGGGGTTGTGACCTGCATTCTTGGCATCGACCCCGGCCTGTCCGGCGCCGTCGCATTCTATTTCACCGATGCGCCGTCGCGCGTCGCGGTCGAAGATATGCCGGTCGCCGGCAAGATGGTGTCGGCGCCGCTCCTGTCCGACCTGATCCGTCGCTACGGCCCGGCCATCGCTGTGGTGGAAAGCGTCGGCTCGCGCCCGGGGCAGGGTGTTTCATCGACCTTTCGCTTCGGCACTGCCTACGGGATCGCGCAAGGCGTGATCGGCGCGCTGCAAATCCCGGTCGAGTTCGTCTCGCCACAACGCTGGAAAAAGCACTTTCGCCTGAACGGCGACAAGGACCTGTCGCGCTCCAAGGCACAGCAACTATTCCCGGCGTGCGCCACGTCCTTCTCGCGCGTCAAGGACCATGGCCGCGCCGAAGCGGCGCTGATCGCGAAGTACGGCGCAGAGACATTGTTTCCTCATTCATCGCAGGCCGCAGCATGACCTTCATCAAGCACCATTCGCCTTCGTCGCTCAACCTCTTCTGCGCCAGCCCGGCGATGTACGTCCTGGAAAAAGTCATCGGCGTTCGTCAGGCTGTCGGCGCGCCCGCGCATCGCGGCACGGGCGTCGAGGAAGGCGTGACGCACGGGCTTCTCAACCCAAATGCGTCTTTGGCCGATTGCGTCACGGCAGCATTCAGGAAATACGACACGGTTTCTGCGCTGTCAGGCGACGCTCGCCGTCAGGATTACCGCGCGACGATCCCGGCCATGGTCGAACAGGCGCTTACTGAGTTGCGACCCTACGGCGTGCCGAGCCGGACGCAGGGTTTCATCGAATGGAAACCCGAGGGGTTAGCGCTGCCGATTGTCGGATACTTCGACTACGAGTGGTCGCAGCACGGTATCATTGTCGATCTCAAGACGACCGAAAAGCTGCCATCACAGAACAAGGTGCCGCACGCGCGTCAGGTCGCGCTCTATGCCTCGTCCGACAACATGGACGGGCGATTGACATACGTCACCCCGAAGAAGTCGGCCACCTACCGCGTCGAGAATATCCGCGAGCACCGCAACGCGTTGCATCAGATCGCGCTTCGTGTCGAAAAATTTCTATCGCTATCGGACGACCCCGAGTTCTTCAAGTCGATCATCGTGCCCGATCTGGAGTCGTTTTATTGGGGCGGCCCGAACCGTCAGCTCGCATTCGAACATTGGAAAATCTGAAATCCCGCAAGGGTTGGCAACGCATCTGGCCTGATAGGTGCTTTTGTTGAAGAAGGAGAAGCCACATGGCTCTCGGATTGTCTACCGGTGGAAGTGGCGGCGACATCAAGCCGTTCGTGAAATACGACGCCAAGGCTGGCCGGCTGTTTCGTGCTGATCGTCACCAGCAGAGCGATGGTACCTATGCGTCGGAAACGACGGAGATCACCGACGCCGCTCAAATGGTTATGGACCTTGCCAACATTCGTGTTGGCTGGATTCACTATTCCAGCCAAGGCCCCGTTCGCCGCCTTGTTGTTCTCGGCAAAGAGGCGATCCCGCCGCGCCCGGAGGATAAAGGCGCCGATGGCAAGCCGGTGTTCAAGCAGGGTTTCGAGGTCGATCTGCTGCTGAACAAGGAGGCCAACGGCGGCAACTCCGCGCCGCGCGTGCTCGGATCGGCGGCCGGCTGCGTCATCGAAGCGATGGACTCCCTGCACGATGCCTATACGACGGCTGCGGAGGCGAAGGCCGGCAAGCTGCCCATCGTCAAGATCGCCGGCGTCTCTCCTGTCAAATCCGGGCAATCCACCAACTACAAACCGAACTTCGCCATCGTTGGCTGGATCGACCGGCCGGCAGCGCTCAACGAGGGAGCCACCGCAACGACGCCGACGCAATCCGCGCCTGCGACAGGATCAACCGTAGTGGCGCCGCCGTCGCAGCCGGCTCAGGTGCCGCAGCAGGCCGCGATTGCTGACGCGAGCGATTTTGGCTGATCCCATCAATCGACCCGACAACGTGACCGGACCCGCTGCGGCCCGGTCACTCTACCAGATCGCCGCGTAACGAGTAGAGGCCAGGAACAGATAGCCGGATAGTGGACGACGTGGGGCACACATCTACAGCGACCGTGACGCCGATGTACCAGCCGGACATCGAGGCGATGACGCGCCACGTCGAACACCTGTTCGGCGGCGCGCCCGCTGGCATGGTCGAACTGGCGTGGACCGACACTTCCCCCGACGACTCCGGCCGCTACCGTCTCCGCCACGCGCAGCTTTTCAGCACCAACAACCTGTCCGATCTCGTTGCCGAGGCGGCGCGGCTCAACGCGACGCCGATGTGCAACGTCTATATCGGCGCCGCGCTGCGTCACCCCGACACGCCACCATTCGGGCGCGCCAAGGACCACGACGCCTGCACCCTGACGGCAGCCTATGTGGATTTGGACGACCCCGGCGCCGCGACGGCGGCCAAGGACATTTATAAGGCGCTCAAGCCGACACTGGTCGTCGTCACCGGCCGCGAGCCGCACACCCGCGCGCAGCTTTGGTGGCGGCTCGACCAGCCAATGACCGACGCTGCACAGTGGCCCGAGTTGCTGAAGTCGATGGCGACCGCAATGGGCGCCGACACCAGCGTGACCAATCCATCACGCGTCATGCGCCTCGCCGGCACCGTGGCGTGGCCGGTCAAGCCCGGCCGCACCATTGAGCAGACCGGCATTGTGCCGCTCAGGGAGCCTGGTCAGGAGTCCTATTCTTTCGACGCGCTATCCTCCGCCTTCCCGACGCAACCAGCACCAGTGCCCGCCGCTGCGGCCCCTGCACCCGTCCGCATGGCGGCCGCGCTGAACGCAGCCAAGCCGACGGCGGATCGCTCGACCTTCTTCCGCCAGGTCAACGATCTGGCGCTGCGCAATGCGTCGTCATGGGTGCCCACAGTGTTCGGCGGCGCCGCCAAGTTTCAGCCTGGCACCGGTGCGTGGCGGATATCGTCCAAGGAACTCGGCCGCCACCTCGAGGAAGATTTGTCCATCGCGCCAACCGGAATTGTGGACTTTGGCGTCCACGACATGGGCGACGCGCGTCAGGGCAAGCGCACCCCGGTCGATATCGTCATCGAGCACGGCGGCGCGCCTGACGCCAAAGCGGCAGCGTTCTGGTTGTGCGAGCAGATTGGCGTGAAGCCGGAGGCGGTCGGGTGGCAGGAGGCGCATCCCGAACCCGCTACGTCACAATCGGTCGCAGAGGCCATCAGCAACGACTTTGCGCCTGCCGATGATATTTACGAGACCTTATCGCTTGCAGATATTGACGCACTACCGCCGCCATCATGGCTGGTCGAAGGATTGGTCCCGGAAAAAGGACTGACTTTCATTTACGGCAAGCCGGGCAAGGGCAAGTCGTTCATCTCGCTCGACATGGCGCTACGCATTGCACATGGCTTTGATTGGCACGGCAAGGAGTGTAAGCAGGGCGGTGTGCTGTATATCGCCGGTGAGGGCAAGGGCGGATATCGTAATCGCGTCCACGGCTGGCACCTTAAACATGGCTTGGTGGCCGATTGCGGCCCGTTCCGCCTATTGCCGCGCGCGGTGAATTTCATGAAGCTGGACGAGGTTGCAAAACTCGTCCGCACTGTTAAGGCCGTCGTAGGCGATGCACGCCTGGTGGTGGTCGATACCGTCGCCCGCGTACTCCCCGGCGCCGAGGAAAACGCCTCAAAGGAAATGGGTCTGTTCGTCGCCGCGTGCGATGCGATCAAGGACGCCTGTGGCGTCGCCGTGATCGGCGTCCATCACAGTGGCAAGGACGAAGATCGAGGCATGCGCGGCTCGACTGCGCTTGAAGGCGCCGGCGACTGCGTACTGCATCTCAAGCGCGACGATGACAGCAAAATCGTGTCAGTTCTCACAGAGAAGCAAAAAGATGGCGAGGAAGCTCCGCCGCTCTATCTAAAGCTTGAAGTGGTAGAATGGTTGGACGGCCTAAAGCAGGCGTCCACCCTGGTCCCCGAGGTAGCCTCATCGGCACCCGATAAGTCTGTTCTCGACAAGCCAGCCTGCCGAAGAATCCTCGATGAGGTTCGGCGCGCATGGGCCGCTGGCAAGCCATGGTCGAACGCTCCTCAGACGAAGCGTGACGGTCGATATCTCCCGTATTGGATGACGAAAGAAACTGGTTGCTCGGCCGACGAGGCCGAAAGGTTGATCATGGATTGGCTGACGAATGACGTGTTGTCGGTCGAACAGGCCAACTCGGATCGCAAGATTAAGGGTCTCAAGGTGATCGGAAGCATCGATTAGAGGGTCACGGAAGTCTACGGAAGTTCACGGAAGTCGGTAGCTAACCCATTGAAATCATTGGATGCGTGTTTACGGAAGTCTTACGGAAGTCTACGGAAGTCAGGGGTCTAAGTCATTGAAATCATTGTACGGAAGTCTACGGAAGTTCACGGAGGTAAGTCACCCTCTCCCGTAGGGAGAGGGGCGCTAGGGCGCCCTCTCCCGTAACGGTCGAGGACTTGGAGCATCGAACGATGGCACGAACGAAACTTTCCACCGTCACCAGCGACCGCCCTGCGATGGCATGGGCGGCGACAAACGGGATGTACATCGCAGGCCGGGCCTACATCGACGGCGCGGATCAGGCGGCGGTCGAGATGGAGGCGAAATGGGGATGCGACCGGCTGCGGCTGCTGGTCGGTCCCGAGCTGCGCGAGAAATTCGACCGCCAGCGCTATCTGTTCAACCAGGCAATCTGGCGCGGCGATCTGGAAGCGGTACGCCGGGAGTCCGGGCGGATGGTCAACGCATGGCAGGCACTCGACCGTGCGGCGACCGCTGACGGCAAGCAGATGCTCGATCCGCAGGTGTGGGAAATCCCGCTGATCGATCCGGGCATGCCAGACGACCCGGAACGTGCGGCCTACGTCGCCGCCATCGTGCCGGACGCGGCTTGCGCTGGCCGTGTCGTGGCCGATGGCCGCAAGGTCGTGGTCTACACGCTCGAGGAAATTGGGCGGCTGCTAGCGAACTATCCGCAGATCGCCAAGGCCAAGGCGGTATTCCCAGGTGCCGAAATCGTGGCGGTGCGGAGGTCGGTCGATGATCCACTCGACGCCATCGATGACACCGATAAGCCGCTCAACGACCCAATCGGGTTCTGAACCAAGTGACCGGCGTACGCTGGACCCGCGAGGCGGTCCGACTGAAGCGAGGGGTAGTTTCGATCATGGTGGGGCGGCCGAGGAAGCGAGGTAAGCGGGAGCCGAACGGGCGCGTAGCGCGGACCTATGTCAGCCCGAAGGCGCAGGTTGCCGCGCAGCCGCACCGGCGCGGCGTTGTCGCTGCGCTGCGGGATCGCGAGGAAGCAGGAACCGAGTTTGGGCGGATGATGCTGCGCGGGGCGATCTCGCCAGCCCAATACGAGGCTGGGCGGCTCTATGCGCTTCTGGTTGATCAGTTCCGGGTTGTGAAGGGCTATCCGCCATTCCATCCGCGCGGGATTGATCTGCTCGGGCCTGGCGGGCGGTCTGTCCGCGAGCCATCGCCCGAGACCGTGCAGGCGGTGACGGATCGGTACAACGCGGCCTTTGAGGCATGCCGGGAGGCTGGAAATCGAGCTCAGATCGCAGTGAAGGACCATGCCGTGCTCGACCGTCGGGTTTCAGACTTCGAGTCTCGCGACCTGTTGAAAGCTGGGCTCAACAAGCTTATCGCGCATTTTAGGCTTGACGAGACTCTGCAAATCAGTTCTCGTCAGAAATAGAAGCTGAGAAGTTATGCCCGCCCGGTCTTGCCGTGGCGGGTTTTGTGATTCAGGGTAGCGGCATGAGCGATTACGGGCACCCGGAGCCGACCCGGCTTGTGAAGGTGCATTTGCCCGGAGAGGCGCTTTGGGCCGAGCCGCTCGGTCTCCAAGACGGGAAGCTTGTCGCCCGCATCTACAGTGAGCCAGTTGCTACCAGCTTCCACGGCTACCGCCATGGCGAGGTAGTCGCATTCGATGACGACTATGGCTGGCGGGCGCCATCCAAGACGCTGAACTAATTCCGTCCTCGGAATATCGAGGGCGCATTCCTGTCGGAGGTTAAGATGGCCGAGAATCAAGTGCCTAATCTCGACGCTTCCGATGAAGCAGATACCAACATGGCTTTGGTGTCCGCAGACTACGACGAGTTCAAGCCGTGGACGTTGCGCGGTTTCAGGGTCGATTGGCGCGGTGGTGCCGCAACATTCGATACATTGGATCGCGCTCTCGATTATGCCAACAAGCGCTCCGCAAACGTGATGATCCTGTCGTCTGTTGATAATTACAAGGCCGACGAAAAGAAATTCGCTCTGCACTAGGCGCTTTCCTGTCGGGTTATCCGACCTGATGGAATTGTGGTTTAAAACCATAATTCAGAAAATATCTAAGTCATATCAGTGATTTGAGTTGTCCGGAATTTCCGGACGGCTGCCCCGCTTCGGCGGGGTTTTGTTTGAGGTAAGCCCATGACCATCCCCGTCGCCATCGTGATTCTATTCATCGGCTTTGTCGCAGGCGTCGGCGTTACGCTGTGGTGGGGTGCGCGGAGCATGGCGAGGATGGGGCGATGACCATGCAAATCCCTCTGTCTCAGATCGGATCGGCGGATCAGTTCGCATCCGCCGTCGAGGCGCATCGCAAGGCGTTAGAGGCTCATCGCGCCGGTCCCGCTGGCCGCTCAGCGCCATCGGCGCCGCCGATTGTTGAGGCTGTTATTGCCCGCGTGCCGGATATTGGGCCGGTAGATCGACGCGGCCCGGATCGCTTCGAGGTTCAGCCTTACGAAATCGTAGACGACAGACCAGTGAGCGAGGAAGCGCAGCGCGCCATCGCGACGTTGCGGGAGACCATAGGTTAATCGCACCCGCTCAGACCGGGGAGATGAGAAATGGGCCAAAAGCCTAAAGTAGGGCTGGATAGGAGCAAGACGGGGCGCGCAAAAGGCACGCCGAACAAAACTACCAAGGCGCTTAAAGACGCGATCCTGATGGCCGCTGAGGCCACCGGATGCGATGGCAAGGGCAAGGATGGCCTGGTCGGCTATCTCAAGCACGTTGCCGCGTCGGACGTGAAGGCTTTCTCGACGTTGCTCGGCAAGGTGCTTCCGATGCAGGTGACCGGCGAGGACGGCGGACCCGTGGTCGTCGAAATCCACCGCTTTGCGCATAACGCTTCCTAACGGGGTTTTAATGCTCATACTCTGGTGCTAATCTGCGCCGGCAATTACGAGCCGGGGAATTGTCGCTGGGCAACGCGCCAAGAGCAGGCCGAAAACCGGAGGCCGCGTGGCAAGAATCGTTCTGCCAAACAACTGGCGTCCAAGGCCATACCAAAGGGCACTCTGGGACTATCTTGAAAATGGCGGCAAGCGCGCTCTAGGCGTTTGGCATCGCCGCGCCGGCAAGGACGATGTGCTGCTGCACCGCACAGCCGTAGCCGCATTCGAGCGCCCCGCCACCTATTGGACGGCCCTGCCAGAATACGCCCAAGCCAGAAAGGCGCTATGGGCTGCGGTCAATCCTCATACAGGGCTGCGCCGCGTCGATGAAGCGTTCCCGCACGAGGTAAGGGAGACGACCAACGAGCAGGAAATGTTCATCCGTTTCAAGAACGGGTCAACGTGGCAGCTCATTGGCTCCGACAGATACAACAGCCTAGTGGGCGCGGGTGTGGCGGGCGTCACGTTCTCCGAGTTCGCTTTGGCGAACCCCAGCTCATGGGGCTACATCCGGCCAATGCTGGAGGAGAACAACGGCTGGGCAGCGTTCATCACGACGCCGCGCGGCAGGAACCACGCTCACTCAATGCTCAAGATGGCACAGGAAAACCCCAAGTGGTTTGCCGAGGTGCTGAGCATCCACGACACAGGGGCGCTGACGCCGGGGCAACTGGACGAAAGCCTGCGCGAATACATAGCGCTATACGGCGAGGACATCGGCCGAGCGCAGTTCGAGCAGGAATACGAGTGCAGCTTTAATGCGGCCATCCTTGGTGCATTCTATGCCCGCGAGATGGCGCAGGTCCGTAAGGAAGGGCGGATAGCAGATATCGAGCCTGTTCCTGGGCGACCGGTTCATCGGGCTTGGGATATCGGCGTTCGCGACGATACGTCAATCTGGTGGTTCCAGGTTGTTGGCGGGCAGCTATTCATTCTGGACTGCTACACGTCGAACGGCGGGGGCATCGACCACTATGCGGACTATGTGCACAAAATTCACGCTGATCGGGATTGGGCGCTAGGCACGGATTTTGTGCCGCACGACGCGGCGCACCGTCAGTGGGCGCTGCCGGGTGCGCGCACGATCATTCAGCAGATGGGATCATATGGGCTTCATCCGCAGCAGGTGCCGGACGCAACGAAGCTGAATGGCATCAACGCGGCGCGCAAGACGCTGGCGAGGTGTGTGTTTCATCCGCGGTGCGAAGAGGTCGGAATAGCGGCGCTAGAACAATACCGCCGCGAATGGGACGACGAGCGCAAGACGTTCAAGGCAAACGAAATTCACGACTGGACGAGCCATTTGGCTGATGCGTTTCGATACCTCGCCCTATCGTGGCGTGAGGTGTCGGAGCCGGTCATAGAGCCGAAGCACGTCCCGCCCGCCGGCAAGATATTTGCGCCGCTCCCGGTTGAGCCGAGCGGCAGAAGGATTCGCGTCTGATGGCAGATGACAATTCGGCCGTAGCGGTGCAGGACGACTATTCGTCCGAGCCGCCGCGTTCATCGAAAGAGTATCTGGACGCGATTGCCGAGGCTGAGAAGGCGTTTTCCGAGTATCAGGCCAAGGCCGACAATATTGATAAGCTCTATGCGAACCTGTCCCGGCTGGCAGCAGCCAATCGGGACCGCGAGTTCGCAATGTTCTGGGCCAACATCGAGGTTCTGAAGCCTTCGATCTATTCGCGCCCGCCGATCCCGGTCGTGGTGCCGCGCTTCAAGGATCGCCGGCCAGTCCCGCGCGTTGCCTCGGAATTGCTTGAGCGTTCGGCTATTGTCGCGTTCGAGCTTGAGGATATCGACCAGATCATGCGCATGGTACGCGATGACCTGGCTATTCAAGCCCGTGGCGTGCCGTGGGTGCGGTACGAAACCAAGGACGGCGAGCGAGCCTGCATCGAACATTGCGACAGGTCCGACTTTCTGCACGAACCTGCGCGCAACTGGAAAGAGGTCGGCTGGGTCGCCAAGCGCGCATGGCTGACTAAGGACGAGATGAAAGACCGCTTCAGCGAGGCGAGCGGCGATGCCTATCTTGAGGCGGAATATACGGTCAAGCGCGAGTTGAAGGACAACGCCGCGACTGACAGTAGGTCGAAGGCTGGCGTTTGGGAAATCTGGCACAAGACGCAGAACAAGGTCATCTGGGTTACGCCGGGCGTTGATGTGGTCCTTGACGAGGGTAAGCCGCACCTCAAGCTGGAAGGCTTCTATCCGTGCCCCAAGCCGGCTTATGGCACGGTGCAGCGCGGCTCGCTGGTGCCTGTGCCGGACATGCTGTTCTACAAGGACCAGTTGGAGGAAATCAACGAACTGACGGCGCGCATTGCGGCGTTGTCTGAGGCGGTCAAGGTCAAGGGTTTTTATCCGGCCGGTGCATCGGAGCTTGGTGACGCTATCGAGAGCGCCATCAAGAAGAACACCGACAACGCTGTTTTGGTGCCGGTGTCCAATTTCGCCGCGTTCGGCAATGGCAGCGCCAAGGACGCGATTGTCTGGCTGCCAATCGACATGATCACGGCGACCATTGCGCAGCTTGTCGAGTTGCGGCGCCAGTTGATCGAGGATGTTTACCAGATCACCGGCCTGTCCGACATTATGCGAGGCAGCACCGACGCCAACGAGACGCTGGGCGCCCAGCAACTTAAGAGCCAGTACGGATCGGTGCGTATTCGTGATCGGCAGGCGGAATTAGTGCGGGTGGCGCGCGATCTGGCGCGGATCGTAGCCGAGATCATGGCCGAGAACTTCTCGGAAGAAACCTTGCTCGAAATGAGCCAGTTGGAGATCAAGACCGAGGCTGATTTGCGGGCCGAGGCGCAGCAGATCGTGCAGGCGGCGCAGGCCCAGGTACAGCAGGCCATGCAGTCGCCAGAGATTGCCCAGCAGGCGCAGCAGAATCCTCAGATGGCGCAGCAGATGCTGGATCAATTGGAGCAGCAGACGCAGGCGCAGATTGAGGAATTGCAGAAGCAGCCGACGATTGAGAAGGTGATGACCTTGCTGCGTGAGCAGCGGTTACGGCCGTTTGTGCTCGATATCGAGACGGACAGCACAATCCAGCCTGACGAGGACGCCGCCAAACAACGGGCGACTGAGTTCGTCACGGCGGTTGGCGGCTTCATGCAGCAGGCGATAGCGGCGGTGCAGATGGTGCCGCAAGCTGCGCCACTCATGGCCGACACGTTGAAATATGTGGCCGGCCAGTTCCGTGCGGGCAGGGAGCTTGAGGCGTCGATTGTCGAGTTCGCGGACCAGATGAAAGCGCAGTCGCAGCAGCAGAAACCCAGCCCGGAGGCAGAAGCCGCCAAGGCGGAAGCGGAGGCCAAGCAGGCCGATACGCAGATGAAGATGCAGGAACGACAGGCAGACGCTCAGCGCAAGCAGCAAGAGGCTGCGCTTATCCAGCAGCGCGAGGACGCGCGGTTGAATGCGGACCTGACGAACAAGAAGGCCGATGATGAGCGCAAGGCGCTGGAAAGCACGTTGCGCATTGAACAGATGGCCGCGCAGGACCGCGAGCGGTCCGAAAAGCACCAGCAGGACATGGAAAAGGGCGCGCTAGAGCTTGAGAAGCTTCGCCTTGAGATCGGGCGCGTGCAGGTGCAGACCGAATCCCTGCAAGCCACGACGGCGGCCAAGATCGAGCAGACGCAGACCCAGACTGAAAATTCCGTTGCGTCAACTCATGCCGGGATCGAGGCGCAGCGAGCCAAAGCCGAACAGTCCAAGCAGAAGGAGCCTGCTTGATGTCGTATGCCGAAAACTACAAGCTGATCGACTTTTCGAAGGATATCGTGATCGAGCGCAAGCCGCGTCAGACCCCGGCGCGCTCCGATTTGCCCGTCCCGTATGTGGTATCCGACCATATGGACCCAGTGCAGCATCCTTGCACAGGTGAGTTCTTCACATCGAAGCGGATGTTCCGCGAAGTGACCAAAGCCCACGGATGCATTGAGGTGGGCAACGACCCGGCGCGCTTGCGTCCCAGGCCGAAGCCGAAGCCGGATCGCAAGGCCATCCGCAAATCGATCCAGAAGGCTTTTGAAATGCACGCCAGCGGCGTGCGCCCTTAACGTCCTCTCAGACAGGAAAATCTCATGACTGACACCGACAACGGTGCGGCTCCGGCCGCCGCCGAGCCGAATCTTGCGCCCATCAGCGAGGCTCCCGCTAACCCGACCAACCCGATTGAATCGAGCGGGCCGGAGAAGGCGCCGGAGCCGGTTGCTGAGGTCAAGCCGTCATCGTCGGTCAAGGAGGCCATTGAGCGTGCCGACGCGAAGCTCAAGGCGCAGCCGGAGGCGAAGGTCGAAGCGAAGCCGGAAGCCAAGGTAGATGCGGCCAAAGGCGAGCCGAAAGCGCGAGACGAAACCGGCAAGTTTGCCCCGAAGGCGTCCGCTGAGCCGCAGCCGGCCGCGCCTGCCGCAGAAAAGCAGCCGTCTGTTACCGAGCAGCCCAAGCAGCCGACAGCATTCCACGAGGCCCCAAAACGGTTCTCTGACGATGCCAAGGCGGCATGGGAAGCTGCGCCGGAGCCGGTACGGGCCGAGATTCACCGCGCGGTGAAGGAGCTTGAAACCGGGATCACGCAGTACCGTGATGTTGTCGAGCCGCTGAAGCCTTATTTGCAGATGGCGCAGCAGCACAACACGTCGCTGACCAAGGCGCTCGATCAGTACATTGGACTTGAGCAGGCGCTCAAATCGCAGAACGTCAACGAGAAGCTGGCGGGTATCGAGGAAGTATTCCGCCACGCCGGTATCAGCCCGCGAGACTACGCGGCTCATATCCTCGGTCAGTCGCCGGACCAAGTGCAGAGCCAGCAGGACGCAACGATTGCCGAACTGCGTCAGGAAATCTCCGGCCTCAAGCAGCAGCTTGGCGGCGTGACGCAGAGCGTGCAGACGCAGCGTGAACAGGCCGCGTTGCAGGAAGTCAACAAGTTCGCGGGGGACCATCCGCGCTTTGAAGAATTGGCCGACATCATCGTTGAAGAGATGAAGCACGGCTACTCGTTACAGGATGCCTATGACAGGGCAGAGCGGCTCAACCCCGCGCCGGTCAAGGCTCCTGCACCATCGCCGGTCATCCCGGCACAACCCGCCGATGCTCATACCAAAGGCACCAAATCCATTTCCGGCACTCCATCGCCCGGCTCATCCCCGAGTGCGAAACAGTCGCCGTCACCCTCAATCAGGGACGCGCTCAAGCGCGCTATGGCGCGGGCGTCCTAACGCTCAAAGGACAGAGCAATGGCTATCAACCCTGTTGCACACTATCAGCAGGTTCTGTCGATGGCGCTGGAGGATCGTGCCAGCGGCTATCAGGACCTTGTTTCCAACTCCAACGCGCTGCTCGCTGTTATGCGGCGCAAGGGCCTGTGGAAGGAATATTCCGGCCCGCGTATCCGTGAAACCCTTCAGATCGCCAAGCCTGACGGCCAGTGGTATTCCGGCTACGACTTCCTGAACAACGCTCCCATCGAGTTGTTCAACGACGCCTATTTCACTCCGAAAATGGTGGCGGTGCCGGTCACGCTCTCGCTTGAGGAAATCCTCAACAACGCCGGCAGCAACCAGGTCATGGACGTGATGGAGTCGTATATCGAGGCTGCGGAGCGCTCGCTGCGTGACCTGATGGACGAGGCCATTCACTCCGACGGCACGGCGGACGGCGGCAAGCAGCTTGGCGGCCTCAAGGTGGCGGTCCCGACCGTGACCAATTCGGGCGTCTATGGCGGTATCAGCCGCGTGGATCACGCCATCTGGCGGACTTCGACCTTCGATGCTCATACCGATTTCGCCGGTATCGGCACGCAGGTGACGAAGGACACCATCCGCCCGATCCTGAACAACATCATGACGCAGCGTTCGCGCGGTCGTCGTGGTGCCGATCTGCTCCTGATGTCGCCGGAACACTATGCGGCTTACGACGCTGCGACCGCCGCCATTCAGCGCATCAATGACGAGAACAGCCTCGGCAAACTCGGTTTCACGTCGCTGAAGTATTACGGTGCCGGCCGGACTGCGGAGATCGTGCAGGATGGCGGCATTGGCTCGAACATGCCGGCCAACACCACCTATGGCCTTGAGACGGACTCGCTCCGCCTCCGCTACAACCCGAACCGCAACTTCTCCAAGCTGTTCGAGGGCGAGGGCATGAAGCCGATCAATCAGGACGCCATCGTTCAGTATATTGGCTGGATGGGCGAACTGACCCAGGTCAACCCGCTGTTCCAGTGGAAGCTGATCGATAGCAATACCACGTCTTGATCATTGCGGGCGGGTTACGGCCCGCCCGTCTCCCCATCTTCATCAATTCTGACATAGGAGGCCGATATGGCTTTCACGTTTATGACGCCCCAGCTTGGGGCACCGGCTGTCGGCAGCGTCCACAGCACCGACTACGTGCCGCAGTGGAAACTCGGTGACATTGCTCGCGCGACTGACCCGGATTATGGGGCGGGCGAGTTCATCTACCTCAAGGGAGCGGCTAATACCGCAGTTGGATCGGTCGTGGTTTACAATGCCGACGACTTTTCGACCGCGCTGGCCGCCGCAAATGCTATCGGCCCGGTCGCGGTCGCCATGTCCGCCAGCGTGGCTGACAAGTTCGGCTGGTATCAGATTCAGGGCAAGGCGGTTGTCAAGGCCGGCACGGTTGCTGACGACGCTCTTGTTTACCTGACAGCCACGCCGGGCACGGTCGATGACGCCGTTGTGGCGGGCGACCGCGTGAAGGGCGCCAAGTTCGCGAGCGATGACGGCACGCCGGCAGTGGGCTTTGCTGAAGTCGAGATCGCGCGCCCGTTCGTAGATGACGGCTCGGCGGCCTAACTAACCTGGCGGGGCTTCGGCCCCGCCTTTCATATGCGCAATCCCTCAGACGGAGAAATTCAAATGTCGAACAATGATCTGATCGTTCCTCGCTTTTTCGTGCATACCATGCAGGACAACAAGGCCACGCGCGAGCAGGGCCGCCCGATCTTCAAGGACGTGGAATGCGTCGAAATCCGCATGGCGGCCAACAAACAGACTGTGGCGGTGTTCCCGGCTCACGAGGTTTGGCAGTGGGGTGAGATCGACGGTATCCGCCAGCCTATCACCTACGCGATGCGCTTCCCGGACCAGTACAAGCGCTTCAAGGCCAACGAGGCGCAGGCCATGACTGGCACACCGCTGGAGGAACTGCCTTTCCTGACGCAGGCGAAGCGCTCCGAGTTGAAGGCGCTCAGCATCTATACCGCCGAGGCGCTGGCCTCTCTCGACGGGCAGCCGCTCAAGCAGCTTGGCATGGGCGGCCGTGAACTGAAAAATCAGGCGCAGGCGTACCTTGCGAATGCGACGGACAGCGCGGCTGTGACACGGCTGGCGAGCGAGAATGAATCGCTGAAAGCGCAGCTTGCAGAACTTCGTTCTGAAGCCGCCGCGCCGGCTACCCAGCAGCCATCCCCCTTCGATGACATGGACGCCGAGACCCTGAAATCGTGGATCGCGGATGCCAGCGGCCAGCGACCGCGCGGAAATCCGAACCATGAGACGTTGGTGCGCATGGCAAGCGAGATCAACGACCAGATCAAGGCCAAGAAAGAAGCGGCATGACCGTCCTTTCAGCCTGCCAGTCGGCCGCGACCCGCCTCATCGGTGAGCGGCCAACGACCATCTTCTCATCGTCTGAGAAGTTCGAGATGGAGCTTGCCGATCTGTCTACCGAGACGGCAATCGCCATCGCGAAGGCGCATGACTGGCAGAGGCTGACCAAGATGGCTACGCTGGTGGGCGATGGATCAACCGTCGCTTTCAGCCTGCCGGCCGACTACGACCGCATGATGAAGGATGGCGGAGTTCATTCGTCGCTGTTTTCGACTGCGATGTTCAGGAAGGCGAACGATCTGGACGAGTGGCTGTTCTTGCAGGATGAGGTCACGACCGGAATGCCGGGGAACTGGATCATCCTCGGCGGTGAGATGCAAATCATGCCCGCCATCGCACCCAATGAAACAGCGCGTTTCTATTACATCAGCAATCAGATCGTGAGCGGAGGCAAGAGCGCATTCGACGCCGACGACCAGATGTTTGTTCTCCCCGAACGGCTCCTGACGCTCGGCTTGATCTGGCGCTGGCGGGCGCAGAAACGCATGGAGTATGCGGAGGACCTGACTAACTATGAGCTTGCGCTGTCCGAAGAGATCGGGCGCGACAAGGGGCAGAAGCCGTTGACTATCGGTCATCAGCGCATCCCTGCCGGCGTAAACACGCCATATCCGGGCAATCTCGGGGTTTAAGATGCGCCGCCCGGCTGCACGGACCAAGCCCCGCATTGCGCGAATGCAGAGTTTCCCCGCGCCCGTCAACGGTTGGATCAGGAATATCAATCTCGCAACGCCAGATGCGCGCCTGCCTGATGGTCGGAAGGTCAATGGCGCTGCCATGCTGGTCAACTGGTTCCCGATGGCAACCGGGATCAGGATGCGCGGTGGGACAGATTACTATGCTCAGTTGGATGGTGGCCCCGATCTTGAGGCGCTGTTTACATATGTTAACGGCAATAATCGGTCGCTGTTCGCGGCAACTCATGACAGCATATTCGATATCTCGTCGTCGGTATTCAGTTTTCTGGTGGATGAGGATGACAACACGCTGGTTGATGATCTGGGTAACGCGCTGATCGACAGTTCTCTCACCGCGACCGTAAACGGCTTCACCAGCGGCAAGTGGTCAACTGCTCAGTTCGCAACGACCGGGGGCGTCTTTCTCGATCTTGTAAACGGCTCTGACAACAAGCTGATTTATGACGGGGCGAATTTCTATCCCGTAACCGACCAGGACCTGACCGCACTTAATTATGACGGCGGGACGGTGGCCTTTACGGTCGGACAGGTGTTGACGGGGGGCACGTCGGCTGCGACGGGGACCGTCGTCAAGGTGATTGGCGACGCAGTTGCAGGAACGCTCTGGCTTAGCGGCACGGCCGATGCCTTTCAGAATGACGAGGTTATCACAGACGGACTCGGCGGGGCCGCCGTTGCTGATGGCAGTAATCCTCTCTTGTTCGGCAAGCTTACCGGCATTGAAACAAACAAGCTGTCGCACAATTGGGTCTACAAGAACCGCCTGTTCTACGTCGAGAAAGACAGTCTGAATTTCTGGTATCTGCCCGTTGATAGCATCACCGGCGCCGCAACTAAGTTCTCGATGGGTGGTATCTTTCCGCTCGGCGGGTCGTTGTTGTTCGGTGCGTCGTGGTCGATTGAGTCCGGCGACGGCCTGTCCGAGCAGTGCGCCTTTTTCTCAACAGAGGGAGAGGTTGCGGTGTTTCAGGGCCCGGACCCGTCCGACGCCGCGAAGTGGTCAAAGGTTGGCGTCTACCGGATAGGCAATCCGCGCGGCCCAAAGGCATTCATTCGTGCCGGCGGAGACCTCGTGATCGCTACAGATATTGGTTTTGTGCCTCTTTCAATCGCCACTCAGCGCGATATCGCCGCCTTGTCGCCGTCAGCGATTTCATACCCGATCGAAGTCGCTTGGAACGATACTATCCGTGAGCGCTCGTTTGCAGACTGGAATTGCATCGTGTGGCCGACAAAGCAGATGGTTCTTGTCGCGCCGCCGACGCGGGCCGACCAGGAGAAGCAGGTTCTTGTCGCTAACGCCCGGACCGGGGCATGGTCCCTGTTCACCGGACTGGATGTGACATGCTTCGCTCTTTTTGACGACAGGCTGTTCTTCGGCTCCAAGAATGGCGTCGTGGCTGAAATGGAAGTAACCGGGTCTGATCTCGGGTCGCCCTATGTAGCGACCGTGGTGCCATTGTTTGATCCGCTGAAAAATCCGGCCTCGCTCAAGAACGGACTACTGGCACGCTCCACAATCCGAGCGACGAGCGATGTGCGTGTGAAACTGTCATTGCAGGCGGACCACGATATCAGGCTACCTGCGCCGCCTGATGATATCTCGGTGGCTGTCGGCAGCGTTTGGGGCGGCGCGCAGTGGGGGCAGGGCGTCTGGGGCACCAAGGCCGTCAAGACAACGATCAGCGATTGGCAGTCGGTGGGCGGCACGGGCTACGCCCTATCAATCGCCGCACAGACAACGAGCGGTTCGGCTTCTGCGCCGGATGTCGAGTATGTGCAGACCGAACTGACTTACGACATGGGCGATATCGTTACATGATCGAGGCGAGGCTTGTCGATCCCGACCGGGAGCACGACCTAACTCGCGCGGTAGGCGATTTCGTGTCTGTTCGTATCTTCGGGCGCCCCGGGCTTATTGACCAGTATGTCGCGATGGCTGTTGTGGATCGTGGTCACGTCATTGCTGGAGTTCTTTACAATAACTGGCACCCGGAAAATGGCGTGATCGAAATGCACGCGGCATCGGCCGACAAGAGATGGCTGACGCGGCCAGTGTTGAAAGCAATATTCGCCTATCCGTTCGATCGAATTGGGTGCCAGCTTTGCGTCCTGCGCGTTTCTGAGCGCAATGCGCCGATGCTCCGCATCGCGAGGGCGTATGGGTTTAACGCCTATCCGATCCCTCGCTTGCGAGGCCGAGATGAAGCGGAATATATCCTGACGCTGACGGATGACGATTGGCGCTCCAATCGATTTAACAAGGATGCTGCTTGATGGGCAAAAACACGCCTACACCGCCTCCGGCGCCCGATCCGGTCAAGACTGCCGAAGCGCAGCAGACCATGAACCAGAACACTGCGACCACGCAGCAGCTTCTGAACATGGTTAATCAGGTCACGCCGGACGGCTCGTTGACCTATAACCAGACGGGATCGAACAGCTTTGTAGGAGCGGACGGAAAGACCTACACCGTCCCGCAGTTCACGGCGACGCAGACGCTATCTCCGACCGGTCAGAAGCTGCTGGATACGACGAACGTCACCAAGCAGAATCTTGCCGACGCTGGCGTTACCGCCTCGAACACGATCAACAGCGTCCTCGGTAAGCCCGTCGATCTGAGCAATGACGCGGTTGAGAACCGATTGTTCGAGCTTGGGTCGGCGCGGCTGACGCCGCAATTCCAGCGCGACGAAAACGCGCTGCGTACGCAGTTGATCAACGCTGGTATTCGGCCTGGCACCGAAGCCTGGAACACCGAAATGACGCGGCTCGGTCAGAGCAAGAGTGACGCGCTGAACCAGCTTGTTCTCGGCGGCCGGCAGCAGTCGATCAACGAAATCCTGACCGAACGCAACCAGCCGCTCAATGAGATCATTGGGCTCATGTCCGGGTCTCAGGTGAGCCAGCCAGGTTTCACCAACACGCCGCAATCGCAGGTGGCCGGTGTGGATTATGCCGGCATGGTGCAGAATAACTACAACAACGCCATGAAGCAGTATCAGGCGGACATGAGCAGCAACAACGCCGCGATGGGCGGCATGTTTGGACTTGGCGGTACGCTCGGCGCGGCGGCAATCAAGTATGGCGCGCCGCTTATGCTTTCTGACCGTCGTGCCAAGGAGAATATCCGGCGCGTCGGCACACTCGACAATGGTCTGCCGGTCTATCTGTACACCTACATTGGCGACGACACGCCGATGATAGGGGTGATGGCTGATGAGGTTGAGGTGGTCGCCCCGCATGCCGTCGTGACCGGGGCGGACGGTTTGAAGCGCGTGAACTACGCCGAAGCGGTGAGGGCCTGACAATGGCGGTTCAAGCGGCAAGCCCGTTTGTTTGGGGCGCTGGCGGCGCCCGCATGACGCCTGACGAGATTGCGGCCGAGCGCAAGGTGGCTCAGGCTCTGATGCAGCAGGGCATGGATTACTCGCCCATCCAGTCGCCGTGGCAGGGCGCGGCGCGCGTGGCGCAGGCGATGATGGGCGGGCTGGACTCGGCACGGGCGGACGCTGCGGCGCGGGCGAATGCCAAGGCCGAGGCGGACCTACTGTCCGATCCGGCCATTTTCGGTTTGCCGGCACAATCCACGGCGGCGCCGGCTGTCTCTACCCCGATGGGCGCGACCAGCATCCCGGCCGGCAAGGACGAGTTTGTGAACTCGGTCATGCCACTTGCGCAGGAGGCATCGGCCAAGACGGGTCTGGACCCGCGTCTGATCGTTGCTCAGGCCGCGTTGGAAAGCGGTTGGGGGAAGAGCTCGCCGGGCAACAACCTGTTCGGAATCAAGTCACACGGCCAGCCGGGCGGTAACGTCCTGCCAACGACCGAGGTTGTGAACGGGCAGCCGGTGCAGACCACGGACAGTTTCCGCGCCTATGGCTC